>Ga0208005_1000039_pt1 | contig 52312 bp, 65 predicted proteins | sample DEB19_08_DNA_3_FD_184530 | JGI IMG/M metagenome (GOLD analysis project Ga0208005, IMG submission 184530) | Aqueous microbial communities from the Delaware River and Bay under freshwater to marine salinity gradient to study organic matter... | ecosystem: Environmental > Aquatic > Marine > Coastal... | reverse complement strand
AAGTCATCGTCTTTTCTTAACCTCTCTATATACTGAACAAACATCTTTATGTTTCCACTTAACAGGCCTGGGTTTAACCGCACTGGGCAATACCCGCTGCCAAGGCAGACTCCATAAGTTAATCGGTGGGAGTTTCATCGCCTAACCATAAGATAAATATCAAGCAACAAACTGCATGAGCTGCATGAGGCAGTCCGCTCTCAACATCGCGCCACTCACCTTCCATCATGGCATTGATATGCCTATAAGCAGCGGCAGCGTAGCGACGCTTAGCATTGGGCACATGCTTCCAATTATTTCTTCCATATCCTTTAGTGTTTGCACCGAACATCAGTACCTTAACTACTTCATCAACCGCTCGCCACGGCATCAGTGAATAGTCCAGCTTGTCTGTGTCAAACTTCTTACCTTCGGTCATCGTCTCCCCCAAATCTCTTCAAGTGCTATCCGTCTAGCTTCATTGACTATCAATCCCTTTGTGCTTAACAGCTCCCAAACTCGGTCACAGAACGCATCGACCTGTAACCCTGATGGTTTAATTTTCTTTGTATCGAGCCTAGCATAGAGCCAGTTCTCATCTTCATCTGCTTGGTTGCCTTGTTCAGCCATTGTGCTTCCTACGTAGTAATCAAAAAAATGCCCGCCTGACTTCGACGGGCTAGCGGAGATTACACATGATGTGTACATGAGCGCAGCCGCATTATGCCACCGCGCGAAAATCTTAGAAAGGAAACCCGTTCCCCGCCATCGCTGACGGGGATGCATAGCTATACTATATAAATATAGTACACGGACTCACTTATCTTAACGCCAACAGAATTATCCTCAAACTCTGTGATTTTATCTTGCAGGAATTGTAGCTTATCTTGCACCCAACTGGGTAGTTTATGTTTAGCACAGCGTATAGGTGCTTGACTATAGCCAATAAATGTTACCGATAGATAACCGTCAGGGTCAAACTCAACCCGCATCTGGTCAACGTCAGGTACGTCAACTAAACGATAGTCGAGCATATTAACAACCGTACCCATCAGACACCATACGCTTCGTTAGCGATTAGGTCATGCATAAGCTTGTTAGCCCTGCGGTTTTCCTCGATGGTATCAACAGCCGCGTCGAGTATCTTAATTAGCCAGTCACGACTAAGCACATGGATTACATCAACATCACGTACCTTGATAGCCTCAAGGTCTATACTGGTCAGCGTCTCGTCATCTTTATAATAATCAACATCGAAGTCGATGCCCCCTACAGTAACTTGAACTGAGCTGCTCATCAGCAATACCCCTTAACAAATGTTGAAACAATCAGCGCAGTGAACGCCACACCTGCGGTAATACGCAGTACCCACAGCTCGCTACGCAACGACTTAACCTCGTCAACCAAGCGGTTAATAGCCTCGCTTCTAGCTTTGGCTTCGTTATCTAAAATTTGTTGTATTTTCATCATATCTATCTCCTTAGTTATTACGCACTAAACCACTATAAGACCTATATCTTTGACCACGTTGAGACCACACCCAAGAGAAGTAATAATTTTTACTACTGACTCCCGCTCCCGCTCGAGACTGAGATAATGTTGTGAAATCAGCCGCAGAACAAGTGTAATATCCAGAATTAGCTCGAGCCTTAGATATAAATCGAGCGGTACTATTTAGTATCGGCGGGATCATCATCATCATCATCTCCTACGTAGTAATCATATTCTGCTTTGTAAGCGTCTAAGTCGGCACGGGTGATGCCGTATTCTTGTAGTAACTCAGCAACTATCCACGGGTTTTCATACACGAAGTCTTCTATCTCATAGGCATCGTTACGCCATGAGGGTGAGTACGCCAAGTTTGCTTTGTTGTAATGCTTAACACCCCAATCGTCATCTTCATAGATAGGGTCAGCTGTAGGGTCACGCTCGGCAGGTAGTGCCGCCCAGTCCATCACTATGCAGGCATCGACTAACTTCTCTAGGAACGGCAGGTCTTGGCGCTCATTCTTACTATGCTGGTCGTAATACCCGACGCTGAGGTTGATGCACTCAGACACCTTACCAAAGAACGAATAACTATCTGTGAACGAACCTGTTGGGTCTTTCTTATATGGCAGGTCAAATGCCGCTATGAATGCATCAGCGAATGCATCGCTACAGCCTTGCTCACCCATCTGGTGAGTAATCAGATTGTCTGTACTCTTGCGGTCGAATGATACGCAGTGCTTAATATGGTCTGGCATGGTATAGGCAGATGAACCGATACGCCCCATTTCTTCGGTTGCAAAGAACACATAGAGACCTTGAACCTGAGCCGCAATCATGCGGAGCATAATGTACATACCTGACCCACAGTCAGCACCTAGAACACCACCGCCCTTTACCGTGATGATACCTTTAGTATCTATGTTGAGGGTGTTAGTACCTAGCTTGTTATCTACGGTATCGGTGTGGGACGTGAAGCACGTCACACCGCCTAGGTCTACTGTGACATTGTTGAATGCGTCTACTACGTAGGAAGCACCCTGTTGCTTGAGCAGACCGGTGATGACTGCGAGGTTCTGTTGTGGGTTATTTGTAGGTCGTTTGGTCTCTAATATAAGACGTAGTTGTGGGTTTAGTTGCATGGTGTAGCCTCCGCTTGTTCTTGTTCTTCTTCTGCCTGACGACGTTCGTGTTCATCGGCACTTATGTATTGCAGTGTTTCTGAGTCTAAGAAAAACTCAGACCCTTCCTCGCTGATGGGGTAATAGGTGTCGTTGTCCTCGATATACACGAGGTCATCTTCCGGATACCACTCGTTGTCCCAGTCACAGAAGGCATAGCCCGCCTCATACGCAGCTTCGCTGTCGATATACCACCGCTCAGCACAGTCGATATAGATATAGTAACGTGCAGCGTATTCATAAGTGCAAGTAATATCACCCCTACGTGGACCACCGTTCACAGATACAATATCTGAACTTCGATAACAGCTTGGGCATATTTCCATTTCTTCTCTGTCTAGCCAATAGCCGTCGTCGGCATCATACCGATCACCACATAGTTCACAGCACCGACGATCCTCGCCACCAGACAGGTCAATATAACCTTCCTCATATCGGTTAGCTTCATAATCACCATTGTGGTTGATTACTACGTAGGAATCATAGACATCAACAGATGTACAGCGAGTCTCGCTACGGTCTAACGCCCGCTTATAGTCTATGTATGGCATCAATAATTCGTCGTCGTGGGTATGGTTATCATAGAGGTTTACCTCATCGCGGTTATTGGTCGGTTGATTGAACGCAATCTTGCGTATCTTGGCACCACATAGCGAGCCATGCACAAACCCTGCGTTATCTAACGCAACTTTCATCTTTTCCCATTGACCATAAATCATCGGATAGTGATTGTTGTTTTTGTTATACAAGGCACGGGCAACTGGCTTACCCTGCACATACAGCGCCGCTAACGCTATATCTGAGTCATGATAGACCATGAGAGGATGCACAACACCACCCCAGTTGTCTTCAGACATGCAAGATCTAACAACCCCTGAATCGGATAACTCTCTGTACACATCGAACATATCCTCCCAGTTGGTATAGAACCTGAGTTCTGATGGTGCCATGATGGCAGACTTTTCGCGTACCCAGTCATCAGACTTTTCTGGGAAGTACCTACGTAGGAAGCGACCAGGTTTTATTTGCTGCGCCTTATCGGTCAGAATATGGCGCTCTGTTGGGTAGTACGCAATCAGATGAGGGTCGTTAGTGCTTACATGAGCACCTGTTCTTGGCACATTAGGGAAGTCTAATGGCAACGCTTGATAATCTCCGGAACGTATGCGCTGTGCTGTGCGTATATCTGCTAGATATTCCCAGTTGGTTATGGGGTTAGTTGTAGTTTTAGGGTGATTGTACCGATACCATACGCCATTAACTATGGTTGCTGTCAGGGGATTACGCAGGGATTTACGCCATGCTTTGCTTGAATATCGGTTGTATCCTTGCAGGATATACGCCTCACCGTACGAAGCAATCAATCTGTCGATGTCGTGTTCGTTCAAGCCTACGTGGTGTTGCGCCCAATAAGCCAAAGTGCCAACGATGTTAGCGTCGGTTGTGTTTAATAATTTTTGTTTTAACATGTGATTTCTCCGATTTGTGGTTACTACGTAGTAACCAAGTTATTACTAAAATCAAAACCAATACCCAGACCTAGACCTAGAACTAGACCAAGACCCAGACCAAGACCAAGACCAAGACCTAGTCTGAGCATTAGTGGTTAATGCTGATATATGCATAATTATTTCCTATGTAGGAACCTGACTACCAAGACCTAGACCAATACCCAGACCTAGACCCAGACCCAGACCCAGACCCAGACCCAGACCTAGCCCCAGACCTAGACCAAGACCTAAACCCAGACCTAGGTCGATACCTAAACCCAGACCTAGACCCAGACCTAGACCTAGCCTGAGCATTAGTGGTTAATGCTGATACGTGCATAGTGGCTCCTAATAAGACCAAGACCCAGACCTAGATGTGGGGTTATTATTACTTAATGTGCTTATATGCATGATGGCTCCTAATAAGACCGAGACCCAGACATAGACCTAGACCTAGGCACATACCCAGACCTAGACCAAAACCCAGACCAAGACCTAGACCAAGGCCTAAACCAAGACCTAGACCTAGTCCAAGACCTAGTCCAAGACCCAAACCTAGCCGAAGACCTAGTCCAAGACCTAGACCTAGCCTGAGCATTAGTGGTTAATGCTGATATATGCATAGTGGCTCCTACGTAGTAACCCCGCCGAAGCGGGGCGTTTGTGTTATTTCTGAGTAGTAGGCAAAGTATCAATATAGGTGGCATCAATGATGCCACCACGATTAACGATCACAGGATTGTGGAACGGCTCGACTTCGTTGAAGTCGCATGATTTTAAGGCATTACTAAAACGACCTGTATCAGGTATCCAGCAGGCATCTTCAATCACGAGCTCGTGAGGAAATACGGCTACTATGCGACCTGTTAGATAGACCGTAGCAGTACGGATTAAAAGCTGAGCGCCAACTTGGTAGGCAGATTGAGTTGTTTCAAACATGATATTTCTCCGATTGTGCCTCCTACGTAGGAGGCGAGGTTAAATGCCCAGATGGGCGGTTAATGCATGGGTTAAGCCCATGACTCTAAATGATGTGACTATTATACGCTAGTCAAAGGTGTTTGTCAAGCGGTAACGCTATTTAATAAGACCTAAGTCTATACCAAATCCCAGACCTAGACCAAGACCTAGACCAAGACCAAGACCAAGACCTAGTCTGAGCGTTAGTGGTTAATGATGATATGTGCATAATGTCTCCTATGTAGGAACCTGACTACCTAGACCAAGACCAAAACTTGGACCAAGACCAAGACCTAGACCTAGACCTAGATCCAGACCCAGACCCAGATCCAGACCAAGACCCATACCAAAATCTAGAACTAGAACTAGACCAAGACCAAGGAAAAGATCTAGACCTAGACCAAGACCCAGACCTAACCTGAGGGTTAGTGGTTAATGCTGCTATGTGCATAATGTCTCCTACGTAGTAACCTAGTTATTTTTTAATCAGCTTCTATCTCAGCTTCTATCTCAGCTTCTATCTCAGCTTCTATCTCAGGGTCTACTGTTTCTATGAAGCGTAAAGCTTCAACTTCTGTGCTGAAAATCCCCAACTCACAATCAGTTGGATTCTCTATAACTTCACGGACATAGGCAAATCCGTGATTATTGTGCGCAACAACAAAGCTTTTCATGTTTTTCTCCGATTTGTGGTTACTACGTAGTAACCTGGTTATCAACCCCAAGAGAGTGAGGTGTTACTCAAATTGTTAGGGTCATTATACACCCTTCTGGAGGGTTTGTCAAGCGTTAAAAGGACTTAACACTACTTAATAAGACCCAGACCTAGACCCAGACCTAGACCTAGACCTAGTATGAGTGTTAATGGTTAATGCTGATATATGCATGATGATTCTCCAGTTATGTCTCCTACGTAGGAGGCGGGGTTAACCGCTTTAATACGGGGTTGCTGCCATACGCTGAGCGTGGTCTAGTGCTTCATAGCTTCCATCTGGGTTGCGCGTGATCGCATAGCCATAGAGCTGGTCGTTAAACATGGCGTAGTATGCACCGAGGTCTTTAGGTGGTATCTGACCTTTATTTAGTAGGAGCAACAGGTGATCCACAAAGCCCAAATACCGCTCATCAAGCAACTGTGAGGCAAGTTTATTAACCCTGAGGTCAATTAAGTGCTGACCCTGCGCTCCTTGCAGCTCTACCGATGCACGTTTGTGGGCGAGTAAGGCACGAGGCAAATCTTCCTGCAAAAAATAGCCTATATGGATACGTTCGCGCTTCGTAATGATCTTAGTGGGTCTAGTTGTCCAGCCTTTGGACTTAACACCATCAAGAGGCACTTCATCATAGGTAGTGCGTAGCACCTGCACACGGTAGTAGTCTTGGTATTTGCCTGATTTGCATAGTGTGATTCCTGGTGTACCTGATTCGGTGTTGCAGGCTCTTGCATTGTTGGTCAGCACTAGGTTTTCGATCCTAGTGTCGTTCGGGTCGTTGTTCTTGGTTCCTACGTAGTAATCGGGGTAAATGCCGTGGTGATATAGCCATACTAATGATGCAACGGGGTAATGACGCCCGCTTAACAGCAAATGGGGACGACCTTTTAAGGTCTTGGTTTTGGCATAACGCTTTATATAGTTCGTAATGTCATCGTGATGTATCTCTATAGGCACAAGGTTTCCTGCAAATTGATGGGGGGCATGGACGTATTTATAGCGTTCTTGCAGGGTGGTTTGAGTGGGTTTATTTTTAATTTTCTTAGCCAAAATAGCCTCTTTTTTTAGTAGTTGGGATTGAAATTGTGGGTTCGTAGTTATGATACTAAACTAGATTGGTATGGTCAATAGCGGGATGCAGGTTTGGTACTAATGTGATTGGTATGGGAATTGTAGAATCGAATTTTGGTGCGAAGCCAAAAATGAATATATTAGGAAAATCTAATATTTGTGAGTCGGGATTGAAATAGGCATAATGTGAGTTTTGGTGAATAGGGCTGGAGGGTGCATGTAGCGGCATCTGTGAAGGTAAATGCATTGGATTTTTCTAGGGTGAAATAGCCCTAAATAGACTAAATAGTGCTTATTATGAGGGTGAATTGGGTTAAAAGTATGTCTAGAATCCCGACAAAAAAAAAAATAGGGAATAATAATCAGCAAGTGTAATTGTTATTAAAAGCATTTAGATGGGCATGAAACTGAGCTTGTATTAGCAAAAATGTTATTTTTTGATTCTAACTTTAGATGGAAATGCGAAAAATAAAAATACATATATGAGAGAGAGAGAGAGAGAGAGAGAGAGAGAGATAGGCAAAAAACCGAAATTTCCCGGGGGGGCTATTATTTTATATATATATATCTATCTAAAGTTAGAATAATAATAATAATAAACAACCAAAAACCCCTGATTGCCTGAGACCCGCCAATGCCTTTAATGAAAATTGCCCCTACCGATTATTATCCCAACTCGCGATGGCACAGTTTGGTAGCGAAAAAGTAGAATCCACTTTTGGTTCCTACGTAGTAACTTTTCGGAAATTTTGACCCGCGCCAATCCCTTTAGAGGAACGGGTTTCAATCGTTCTTGACACACCTAACCTGTACCGCTATGCCTAAACATACCACGCAAATAACCATTTAAGCCAATCTGAAGCCCACCACGCCACAAAAAGCCTAAAACCTAAGCTACCCTATATGGTTGAAATTAACGCGGCTCAAATCGCAGAATTTACAAAACTAGGAAAACAAAAGCGCAAGGCATAAAAAAGCCCGCTTTAAGCGGGCTCTTGATGTTCAATTAACAGGTAAAAATTGATAAACTGCGCGCAGTTTATCAAAACCTAAATTTCAGGCATAAAAAAGGCTGCATCAAGCAGCCTTGATATTAAAAACGTGGTTTTTTATTGGCTTTAATCCTCTTTTAACCCTACTTTTATTAGTTTCTTCTCTTTGTTTTGCGGCTTTTTTCGTGTAGGCTTCACTTTCTAAGTAATCAGCATATTTACCTAGCCATTTAATAGCCTTTTGTGCCTCTTGATTAGCTTCTAAAAAATAACTTGGTGGTAACGCTAACAACATTGTTCTAAAATGCTTAGCATACGCTGGGTTTACTTGGGGTTTACTTTTTTTAATACCTGTATTGTTCGGGATCATAATAGTACACCTTAGTCTAGTGATAACGCGCTGATTATCATCAATATGCCACCAGATATAATGCTGAAAGTTTTAACACCAGCGCTTGCTGTTTCACAATCTACCGCGAAACTTAAAAGCATAGCGCCCATGCCAAGCATAGCTATGCTAAAAAGCAGATCAGTTAAGCTTATATCACGTTCCATATCTACGCCCCCAGCTTGATTGCGCTCTACGGTGTACCAAACACCGTTAAAAAATGTTTTTGTTTTCATTCCGCCGCCTTATGGTTTAACTAATAGGTAAAAATTGTTAAACTGGCTTTGCCAGTTTAACAAAACTGATTATTTTGTTGGCAATTTATGTGCCAACTCGAGCGCGTCTTGAAGCGCGCTTAAAATATCCTGCGAAACTTGATTGCTTATCAAATCGCCACAAAGTTCTATCAATTCCGGCAAAACCTGTTCGAACACGGTTTTAACCGGTTTATCTTTGGTTTTTGCATGAGTCTCAAGTACCCCTTTATTAGAATCTTTTTGGTCTGCGACTACTTTTGCCGCTTTATCGCGGCTTGGGTTCGTTGAGAATTTTGCACCGGATTCTAAGCAAGCGCGGATAATACTCAAATAGTTTGACTTGCTTTGGTCTGCTAAGTCGCCCATTGCTTCCCATAGCGCGGTCGCATACGGACAACCTTTATCTTTGTGACCTATGGTCACTTTTGCCGCGTGTAGCGGTGTAATGAGATTGTCTATCCTTTTTTTGGTGTCGGTTTTAAGCTGGTTTATCAGCTTTTTTTCCCGCTTTTCAGCGTCAATTATCAAGCCATGCTTGGCTTTAATAGCGGCAATTTCAGCCGCTAATTGTTCTTTTTGTTTGTTGATGTTTTCATCAACAGTGTCCACGCTATCGCCCGCTTTAGCGAAAATGTTAATCTGGGCACCGACTTCATTGAGTAAGCTGATGATCTTTTTATCATTGTTATCAACGATAGTTTGTTCGATTGCTGCAGCAGTCGATTTTACTGCGATTGCTTTTACTGCGGTTGCTTTTACTGCGGTTGCTTTTACTGCGGTTGCTTTTACTGCGGTTGCTTTTTGCGTAGCCATGTGATTCTCCATGCCGCGTTTGCGGCTAATAATTATTTAAATTTTGCCTACACGTTCACTTGTAAATAAGTGCCTATGTGCGGACATTTCCCGCAGTAGTCCGGTGATAAACAGATAATGTTTATCTGCCATCTGTTTAAATATACAGTTATCTAACTGTAAACGAAAAGTTATATATCCCTTTTCGTTTATTCTTGGGCATATTCCCATAACACCATTTGCCAAATGGCAACCTTCTACGATGTAATCGTAGTATCTAAAAAATGCATCTTTTACAAATTTATCGTTTGTTTGGATTGTAACCAACATGTAATGGAAATTATCCATAGTTCCACCTTGCCGCAATTTGCGGCTCTAAAACATTGGCAAAATTACCAGGTCAATCAAGCGGTATTGCTTAATTGATGGTTTATTGTATCACGTTGAATAGCCATGTCAAGTGTTTTGTTGTGTTAAATAGTATTAAGTCTACTATGTAGGAAGCACCAGCAAAATCAAGGGTATAAGGGCTTATCTTTTCTTAATAAGGTATAGGCGAACCCCCCACCCCCTAGATTTGGCCGGTTCATGTACGATCATACCCTTACTCAAATCTACTCAAACAAATACTAAATTTTTCAAAACTGCACAAAACCAGACTAAACCACACTATATAAGGCGACAAATACTAAATTTTTCAAAACTACACAAAACCACACATAACGATGTTACATAAGACAACAAATATCAAATCAAAAACATACCCCCACCCCCCCCCTATCAAATTTGCCTAGTATCCACTTAGACCAAAACCTAGAAACACCCCCCGTCATTTTTATTTCACCTAGCCCAAAAATTTTGGTATATTAAAATTCACTAAAAAGCACGGTCACCCCCGTATGGAAGAATCCTTCGACCCACCACTAGATGAACCTAGTGCGATAACCAACATGTTGTCCCATATCAGGGATTGCTTCACTACGTCTGTTGAATTCCTAGAGCGCATGGGATTTGATATGCCTGAACCTACGGCAGATGACAAAAAAGAGGCTATGCAAATTTATCATGCAACGCCCGATGCCCCACCAAAACCCACCACCCTAGGTGCTGCTATCATCTTAAATAAGATGCTTTCCAAGCATGACTATGTGCTTACAGACCCATCCAACAAGATGCGTAACTACGTAGTGTATAAGCTGTTTGAACATGCAGAAAGTGAAGACCCTAAGGTCAGTTTAAAAGCACTTGAGTTCTTGGCTAAGTCTTCCGATGTAGGGTTATTTACAGAACGCGTTGAAATTAACATCAATCAGAAATCGACTGTTGAATTAGAGTCAGACCTCTCTACCCTAATTAAGAACATTGCTAGACGAAGTCTATCAACCCCGAATGTAATTGATGCCTCTGATGCAGAGTTCACCGATGCTTAACGATTTGTCCGAAGCAGACCTAAAACTAGCACTGGCCTATGCCTCCCCTACGGAAAGGGTGCTTATCAATAAAATATTAGATGAGTTGAAGCAGCGGGAATTGCGTGAACGCGCCCAAAATGATTTTATGGCCTTTGTAGAGTACATATGGCCTGAGTTTATCAATGGACGTCACCATCGTCGTATGGCTAAATTGTTTTGTGATGTAGCGTCAGGTAGAGAAAAACGCGTTATTATTAACCTAGCCCCAAGACATACAAAGTCGGAGCTTACGTCTTATCTATTACCTGCCTGGTTGCTTGGTAAGTTCCCAAACAAAAAGATTATGCAGGTTTCCAATACATCAGAATTAGCTGAAGGTTTTGGTCGTAAAGTGCGTAACTTGGTGGGCTCTGAGCGCTACAGAGAGATATTCCCTGATGTTGAGTTAAGGCAAGATTCTAAAGCTGCAGGCCGTTGGAACACTAACAAGAATGGTGAGTATTTTGCGACAGGTGTCGGTGGTGCCTTGGCAGGCCGTGGTGCTGATATGTGTATCGTCGATGATCCTCACACAGAAGCCGAGGCGTTAGCCGCTAGAACAAACCCAGCGATTTACGATAAGACCTATGATTGGTATACGTCAGGTCCTAGACAACGGTTACAGCCTGGGGGGTCTATACTAATTTGCATGTGTATGACTGGAGACACCCCTGTCCTCATGTCTGATGGTAAAGAAAAGCCGTTAAAAGACATATGTTTGGGGGACAATGTAGCCACATTTGATAATGGACACCTATCTGTATCAAGAGTATTGAATCATCAGTCAAGTGGTGTTGATACCATATACAAAATACAAACACAATCTGGTAAAATAGTACGCGCAAACGAGAGACATCCGTTTCTTGTCATGAATGATGGAGTATTAGAATGGACCAGATTAAAACACCTGAAGGTTGGACACGAACTTGTAGTAATGAAGGATGTAATCGCCCACCAAGAGCGAAAACAAAACCAGGTCTTTGCGCACCATGTATGTCACGAGAGTGCTACCACAGAAAGAACCCCAATGCCCCACGCAGAGAAATGGGGTTTCATGGGAAATGGAAAGGTAAAACTTGCTCAACTGATGGGTGTGCTAACCCAGTGCATAGTAGGGGATTCTGCGGTAGCTGCTACTCAAAACAGTTCCCACCCAAGAAAGCAACAGCAGAGCAAAATAGAGCCCGGCGTATTAAAAACAGATATGGGATTACCGCTAAGCAGTATGACCTCATGGTACTTGAGCGAGGGAATAAGTGCGACGTATGCGGACAACCACCAGGAAAGAATGTTAGAGCGCATTGGGGTGGAAAATTATGCATTGACCACTGCCACGACACCGGAAAAGTACGAGGGCTCTTATGTAACGACTGCAATCTCGCAGTTGGATATGGCAAAACACCAGACATACTTGAACGAGCTGCGGCGTACCTCAGACTTCACAACTGACCCTATAGTTTCTATAACTTACGACGGCGAAGAAGAAGTTTTTGATGTAGAAATAGAGCGCACAGAGAACTTCATAGCTAATGGTGTAGTAAGCCATAACACTCGATGGCACTCCCGCGATTTAACAGGGCAGATTCTTGAAGCATCACAGAAGAGCGACAAGATGGACCAGTGGCGTCTTGTGCAGTTCCCCGCAATATTGCCTAGTGGTAAGCCCTTATGGCCTGAGTTTTGGTCGTTAGAAGAACTAGAAGCAGTTAAAGCTGAGATTCCGAACAGTAAATGGCAAGCGCAGTACCAACAAGAGCCTACCTCAGAAGAAGGTGCGCTTATTAAGCGGGAGTGGTGGCGAGAGTGGACAAGAGATAACCCCCCTCATAATATTGAGTTCACCCTAATGTCTTGGGATACAGCCTTCGAAAAGCATAACAATGCTGATTATAGTGCTATGACGGTATGGGGTGTATTCGACTATGAAGATGAAAATGGCAATATGCAGCCTAATATCATACTGCTGGATGCCGTTAAAAAGCGTGTGGAGTTTCCCGAATTAAAAGAATGGGTGTTTGAGGCGTATAAAGAATGGGAGCCTGATGGGGTCATTATCGAAAAAAGGGCTTCAGGCGCATCACTAATCCAAGAACTACGCCGCATGGGTATTCCCGTGCAAGAATTTACCCCCACTAAGGGTAACGACAAGATTTCTAGGGTTAACTCGGTTGCTGATATTTTTGCTTCGGGTTATGTATGGGCACCACAAACTCGCTGGGCAGAAGAAGTGATAGATGATGTAGCATCATTCCCCGCAGGAAAGCACGATGATATTGTCGATACAGTTAGTATGGCATTGATTAGATTTAGACAAGGTGGGTTTGTAGGGACCAAACGTGATGAACCCGAAGAAGAACAATACTTTAGACGTAAAGTGACGTATTATTAAGTGAAGCTTTCACCTATAGGAACTACATAACATGGCAATTGAAAAACCCCTTTACCAAGCCCCTCAAGGCATGGCAGCACTTGATAGTTTAGAACCAGATTTAGAGATAGAAATCGAAAACCCAGATGATGTTGTGCTAAAAATTGGAGGGTTAGAACTTGATTTGATACCTAATGAAGGTATAGAAGACTTTAATGCCAACTTAGCAGAAGAATTAGATGAACAAGTATTAGCATCAATTGCTAATGACCTTTTAGCCGATTTCGACGCCGATATTGCCTCAAGGCGTGATTGGTTGCAAACATACGTCGATGGTATCGAGCTGTTAGGGATGAAGATTGAGGAGCGGTCAGAACCTTGGGAGGGTGCTTGTGGGGTGTATCACCCACTCTTGAGTGAAGCATTGGTTAAATTCCAAGCAGAGTCTATGATGAGTACGTTCCCTGCCGCGGGTCCGGTTAAAACTCAGGTGATTGGTAAGGAAACACAGGCTAAAAAAGAGGCTGCAACGCGAGTTCAGGATGATATGAACTATCAGTTGACCGATGAGATGGCTGAGTTTAGACCAGAGCATGAGCGTATGCTGTGGGGCTTGGGTATGTCAGGTAATGCGTTCAAAAAAGTCTATTTTGACCCCCACTTAGATCGTCAGGTTTCGGTGTTTGTACCTGCTGAAGACCTTGTTGTGCCTTATGGCGCGATGAATTTAGAGCAAGCTGAGCGTGTGACGCATGTTATGCGTAAGACTGAGAACGATTTACGTCGTTTACAGGTAGCAGGGTTCTATAGAGATGTTGATTTGGGTGAACCAGACAACGTTTTGGACGAAGTCGAGAAGAAAATTGCTGAAAAAATGGGCTTCAGAGCCACATCGGATGACCGGTATAAGGTCTTAGAAATGCATGTTGACCTAGACTTACCTGGTTTTGAGCATGAAGAAGACGGTGAGCCTACAGGTATTGCCCTACCTTACGTTGTTACCCTAGAAAAAGGTAGTAATACAATCCTTTCAATCCGTAGAAACTGGGAAGAAGATGACAAAAGCTATCAAAAACGTCAACATTTCGTTCACTACGGCTATGTGCCTGGGTTTGGGTTTTATTGCTTCGGGCTTATTCATCTCGTTGGCGCTTTTGCTAAATCTGGTACTTCTCTTATCAGACAGCTTGTGGACGCAGGTACACTATCTAATCTCCCTGGTGGCTTCAAAGCTAGAGGAATGCGGATTAAAGGTGATGACACACCGATCTCACCGGGCGAATGGCGAGATGTAGATGTACCAAGTGGGGCAATGCGGGATAACATCATCCCGTTACCCTATAAAGAGCCTAGTCAGGTATTAATGGCACTGCTCAATCAAATTATTGATGAAGGCAGACGGTTTGCTAATGCAGCAGACCTACAAATCTCTGATATGTCGAGCCAAGCACCGGTTGGTACAACGCTGGCTATTTTAGAGCGTACTCTGAAGGTGATGAGTGCGGTACAGGCACGTATCCACTATAGCTTTAAGCAAGAATTAGTATTGTTAAAGGGGATTATTGCTGCTTACGCTCCTGAAGATTATAACTATGAGCCAGATACAGGCACACGTCGGGCAAGACGCTCTGATTATGAGATGGTGGATGTCATCCCTGTCTCTGATCCTAACGCCTCAACAATGGCACAGAAGATCGTACAGTACCAAGCGGTCTTGCAGTTGGCTCAACAGTCACCTCAAATCTATAACTTGCCATTATTACATCGCCAGATGTTAGATGTACTGGGTATTAAGGATGCCCATAAGTTAGTGCCAATGGCTGAGGATATGAAGCCGGTCGATCCGATTACGGAGAACCAAAATATCTTGGCTATGAAGCCCGCCAAAGCGTTCTTAAATCAAGACCATCAAGCGCATATTCAGGTGCATATGGCAGCGATGCAAGACCCTAAAATTCAACAACTTCTCCAAGGTAATCCAGCAGCACCTCAAATCGCAGCGGCGGCTCAGGCACACATTGCAGAGCATTTAGGGTTTGAGTACCGTAAACAGATTGAACAGCAGTTAGGTTTTGCATTGCCACCTCAAAAAGATGAGTCCGGTGAAGATATGCATATGGACCCAGAAGTAGAAGCCCAATTAGCGCCGGTGTTAGCTCAGGCGGCTCAACAACTACTGCAGCAAAATCAAGCACAAGTAGCACAGCAGCAAGCCCAACAGCAAATGCAAGACCCATTAGTTCAAATGCAGATGCAAGAGTTGCAATTAAAAGCACAAGAGCAACAACGTAAAGCGCAGAAAGACCAAGCGGACATCCAGTTAAAAGCTCAACAGCTTCAGGTAGAACGCGAGCGTATCGCAGCGCAAGAACGCACAGCGCAGCAGCAACAAAAACTAAACGCCTTAAAAGCAGCTGCTGAAGTAACTGCAAAACGGGACGGTGAAGCCGCTAGACTTAAAATTGATGGATTAAAAACAGCTGCACAGATAACTGAACAGAAACGTAACAACAACGCTAAGTTAGCTGTGGACGCACTTAAAACGGCGGCTACACTAGAAGCACAAGCTAAAAACAAACCGACAAAAGGTGACTAATGAACGCTATAGAATGGTTGATACAGCAAATCAACGATGAAGTAGAACTAAGAAACTCAGCACTCTGCCAAGGAAAGGTGGAGAGTTTTGACGAATACAAAAGACTTTGTGGTGAGGCTAGAGGGTTACTCATTGCGAAGGAACTAACCATAACCCTTAAAGACAAAATGGAGAACTCAGATGACTGAGATATTACTGGCTACAAACCCCAGTAAACCGCAAGTAGTTGGTGCTGTTAACTTGGAAGCCACCCCCGAAGAGAAAGCAAGCCAACTGCCTAAACCATCGGGTTACCGCATCTTATGTGCTATTCCTGAAGTAGAAAAGGAATACGAAAGTGGCATCATTAAAGCTGATGTCACTATGAAGCACGAAGAAGTATTAACCACTGTTTTATTCGTAGTTGCTTTAGGTCCAGATTGCTACCCAGAAGAGAAGTTTCCTAGCGGCCCTTGGTGTAAGGCAGGGGATTTTATTTTGGTTAGACCGAACGCCGGCTCAAGACTGAAAATTCATGGCCGTGAATTTAGAATCATCAACGATGACTCAGTTGAAGCGGTAGTTGACGATCCAAGAGGTGTGAAAAGAGCATAAGGAGTAGAACATGGCTTATATAAAAGAATTTATACATAATGTTGTCGTCCACCCTTTGATGATGGTGCTACCTTCAAAATACGCTACAAAAATGCATGACATAAACGCTACATGGGTGTTTGGGTTAAACAAATATGATGAAATCGCATTAGAAGGTAAGGAGTAGGACATGGCTGAATACGAAGAATATAAATTCCCTGACGAAGTGGAAGAAAACACCCCTGAAATTGAAATCGAGATTGAGGATGATACTCCGGAAGAAGACCGAGGTCGTCAACCAATGCCTAAAGAGATTGTAGACAATCTCGAACAAGATGAGCTTGAAGAATATGACGAAGGTGTTAAGCAAAAGCTGAAACAGCTTAAAAAAGTTTGGCACGATGAGCGCCGAGCGAAAGAACAATTAGCTAGAGAACAAACCGAAGCGTTAGCTGTAGCTAAACGATTGTATGAAGAGAACCAAAAACTGCGATCTGCATATGTTTCAGGTGAAAGAGAATACATATCTACCGCACAGACTAATGCACAAATGGAAATGGATGCCGCCAGACGTGCATACCGTGAGGCCTATGAATCTGGTGACACAGATGGGTTACTAGCTGCACAAGAAAAACTGAACATTGCACAGTTAAAAGTAATGCGGGCGGAAAATTTAAAAGAAACCCCTTTACAAGAACCAGAAGATGTTGTACAAATTAAGCGTGAAGAATACCAGTCTGTACAACCTCAGCCTGTACAACCGGATGCTAAAGCTAGAGCGTGGCAAGAACGCAACAGTTGGTTCGGTAAAGATGAGGAAATGACAGCCGCCGCATTAGGCTTACACCAAAAGCTAGTGAACAATGGCGTTGAGGCTGGATCTGATGAATATTACAGCACATTGGACAAGACGATGCGCACAAGGTTTAGCGAGTATTTTGGGGAACCAAAGGCGAAACCACGCACTGTCGTAGCGCCAGCGACCCGTAGCACATCTTCAAACAAGATAAAACTCACTCAGAGCCAAGTCCAAATTGCCAAAAAGTTTGGTCTAACACCTGAAGCATATGCAAAAGAAGTTTTAAAATTGGAGAATAAATAATGGCTACCCCACAAAACAGAACCCCGCGTGACCTAGAAACCAGAGTATTAGCAGAGCGTCCTAAGCAGTGGATGCCTCCTGAAGCTCTCCCAGAGCCAGACAAACAGGCCGGTTTCGCCTATAGATGGATTCGCGTTTCAATGCTGAACAAAGATGACCCTAGCAACACCTCAAAGTCGTTTCGCGAAGGTTGGGAACCAGTAAGAATTGAAGAGCAACCACAGTACTCACTGTTAGCCTCTCGTGAAGGTCGGTACAAAGACAATATCGAGATTGGTGGGTTGTTATTATGCAAAATTCCTGAAGAGTTTATGGATCAACGTAGAGCGTATTACGCTAACGCCACAGAGTCTCAGGCTAGTGCAGTTGATAACAGCTTTATGAGAGAGAATGATGCACGTATGCCTTTGTTTAAGGAGCGTAAGTCGTCTACTTCTTTTGGTAAAGGTTTTTAATTTTAGGAGTTTCTAATGGCTTATCCTGTTATTTCAGGCCCATATGGGTTCAAGCCCGTAAACCTTATTGGTGGTCAAGTCTTCTCTGGCTCGACACGTTATATGCCTATTGCATATGGCTACAACACCAATATCTTCTACGGCGATTTCGTTCAGTTATCTAGCGGTTACGTGAACATCTTAGCTAACACTATTACAGGTAATGCTGCGGTGGGTGTTTTCTTAGGTTGTACATTTACTAACCCTGTAACTAAGCAAAAATTGTTTTCACAATACTGGCCTGCTGGTACTTTGGCTGGTGATGCGGAAGCAATTATTTGTGATGATCCAGACACAGTATTTAAAGCGGCTGTTGTTACCGCTGCTGGTAACACTGCAATTGCTTCGGCTTCTTCGTTGTTGGTAGGCCAAAATATGGCTGGTAATACCTCAACTGGTTCAACTGCAACTGGGGATTCTGCTGGTGGTGTTGTTGCTGCTTCTTCTAGCACTGGTAACTTCCGTGTATTGGGTTTAGTGCCTGACACTCAAGTATCTTCTTCAGCAGCATATGTTTCTGGTACTGGTACAACTACATTGACAGTTTCTGGTTTGTCCGTAGGCGCTGTTATCCCTGTGGGTACTGACGTATTCCAAAGCATCAATGGTCAATTGCAATTTACAGGCTCTACTGTATCTACTGCGGCTACTGTTACTTCAAGTACTTCGCAAGCATTAACAGTAACAGCCTCAACTGCAACCATTTCAGCCGCTAATCCGTTAGTATTGGTTCAAACACCTGAAGTTCTCGTTAAGATTACTTTCGGTGCTCACAGATACTATGTAGCCTAATAGGAGTTAACTAATGGCAATTTCTCGCGCCCAGCTATTAAAAGAGTTGTTACCGGGCTTGAACGCTTTGTTCGGTTTGGAATACGCTCGTTACGGTGAAGAACATAAAGAAATCTACGAAACAGAGACTTCTGAACGTTCTTTTGAAGAAGAAACAAAACTGTCTGGTTTCTCAGCAGCACCTGTCAAAAACGAGGGTCAAGCCCTGCAGTATGACAATGCCCAAGAAGCTTGGACTGCACGATACAACCACGAAACTATTGCTTTGGGCTTCAGTTTGACCGAAGAAGCGATCGAAGATAATTTGTATGACTCATTATCAGCTCGCTATACAAAAGCATTGGCTCGTGCTATGGCTTACACCAAACAGGTTAAAGCAGCTAACGTATTGAACAACGGTTTCAATGCAGCTATTACCGGTGGTGACGGCGTGTCTTTGTTCAGCTCTGCTCACCCGTTAATTAACGGTGGTTCAAACAGCAACGTACCAAGCACTCCTGCAGACTTAAACGAAACTTCATTGGAAAATGCGGTAATTCAAATTGCTGCATGGACTGACGAACGTGGTTTGTTGATTGCTGCTAAACCTAAGAAATTGATTGTCCCACCGGCACTACAATTCGTTGCAACTCGTTTGTTGGAAACTGAATTACGTGTTGGCACAACTGACAACGACATCAACGCTTTGAAAAATAACGGTGCTGTTCCTGAAGGTTATGCAATCAACCACTTCTTGACTGACAACAATGCTTGGTTCTTGACCACGGACGTGCCAAACGGTCTCAAACACTTTGTTCGTAGCCCACTTGCCAACTCAATGGACGGAGATTTCGACACGGGCAACGTGCGTTATAAAGCTCGTGAACGTTATTCTTTCGGTTATAGTGATCCACTTGCTATCTACGGGTCATCTGGTTCTTAAGCTAGTAAAATCAGTAACTTAGGTTATTATTGGAAACCCTCTTCGGAGGGTTTTCTTTTGCCAGTTGATTACCCGTGTCGTAACACAAATCGTACGTTTACGAAAACATTTGACAATCTCCGTCCATAAGATAGAATAGGCCGCACTATCAATAAGGAGAAAACTATGTTTTACGTGTATGTCTATAGAGATCCTCGCCCAAACAAAAATAATCAACCCGTGTATGTCGGTAAAGGTACTGGTGATAGAGATTTATCCCATTGGTCCCGTGGGTCGCACAATAAACCTTTTCAAGACTTCTTATCGCATATCAAACGTAAAGGGTTAGTTGCATTATGTGAAAGGGTGTTTGAGTCTGAATCTGAACAAGAAGCTTTCGATAAAGAGATAGAACTTATAACTATATATGGTCGTCGTGATATTGGCACAGGAACATTGTTTAATAGAACTGATGGTGGAGAAGGGGCGTCGGGAGCCGTTAGGACAGAGGAACAAAAGCTTAACATAGGAAAGTTTTCCCGAAAAAATTGGGGTAATGAACAGTACCGTAAAAAAATAATAGCTTCACAAAGTAAAGCGCAAAACACTCCAGAAGCAAAAGCTATTAAATCTAAAAACTCTAAAGCAATGTGGAAAGAACAGGGTGAAAAAATAGCAGTTAGTATAACCGCAGCTAGAAACACAGAAGAATCAAAAGCCAAAACACGCGCGCAGTCTAAAGCACAATGGGAAAATGAAAACTACCGTGCAAAACAAACAGCTAACAATAAGGAGATAGCCAATAGAGAAGAAGTAAAGGCTGCTAAGAAAGCTGCAGCAAAAGCCTTGTGGGAAAATCCAGAATGGCGGGCAAAAATGATGGAAGCTAGAGCTAAGAAAAAGTCGAATAAACTTTTAGAATAAACCACTTGCACTTCCCAACCAATCATGTAATATGCGAGTCGAGTCTAGGATTTTTTCTGCGCCGACTGACCTAGCAGGCTCGCACAAGACGGCGTGGTTATGTGCTTTGGAGAAATAAAATGGCATTTTCCAGTCATATGGGCCCATGGTTATTGGGTACCGTTAAAAACACTACCGGTACTGTTGCAGGTACTATTCGTAACATGGGCGCTACTTCAGTATCGCAAATTGACCCTATTGCCTACACCGACGCCGCAGCTAGTCGCGCGTTTGTTATTCCGGCAGGCTCATTCATCACCAATTTGGCTCTGTATCAAACAACCAAATTTGCTGGTACTTCTGGTGTTATCACCATCTACTTGAATGGTACAGCCATTGCTGCTTCATCTGCTATTACTGCTGGCGCTTCAGGTCTTATTTCTTTCACACCATCATCCGACGCTCAAGTAGCTATATGGGCTAACGTGGGTTCTACTGATGCAATCATCACCTACACTGTAGGTTCTAGTGGTACTTTCTCTGCTGGCGCAGGTTCGTTATTGATTGAATACGTTGTTCGCAACTCAGACGGTTCAGCCAACCCAACTGCACAACAAGCCTAATTAATCTGGGGAGTTTCGGCTCCCCATTTTTTAACTGAAGAGGTTACGTATGGCTAAGAATCCTTCATTAGCAGTAGGGCGAGGCGAAAAGCTTCCTGTATCAAAAGGTGCAGGATTAACTGCAAAAGGCCGCGCTAAGTATAACAAAGCAACTGGCTCTAAACTAAAAGCACCTGCTCCGCATCCGAAAACAGAAAAAGACGCTGCAAGACGTAAGTCATTTTGCTCGCGTATGAGTGGTATGCCAGGCCCTATGAAAGATGAAAAGGGTAGACCGACACGTAAAGCTGCTTCGCTAAAACGGTGGAACTGCTGATGAGTGATGAAAAAGAAAGCTTAGAGATTGTTGATACTAGAAACGTGTTGACCGTCGAAGAACTGCAAGAGCTAAAGAAACTAGCGAGTATGTCAAAAACAGCAAGAACTGTTATTGCTGTTGTAATTGGGGGCATGATGTTAGTAGGTGGGGACAAGGTTATCGACTTACTGCAGACCCACGGTACGGTGGCACACTAATGCCTAGTACAAGTAAAGCGCAAGCACGGTTAATGGCAGCTGCAGCGCATAACCCGAAATTTGCAAAGAGAGTAGGTGTGCCAGTGAGTGTAGCTAAAGAATTCAATCAAGCCGATAAAGGCAAAAAATTTGGTAAAGGTGGCGACGTGGCTAATTTAAAAAAACTGTTTAAAGGTAAAGAAACTTACAAAGAAGAGCTGAAAGAAGGCAAAGCGATTAAGTCTGGCAAAATCTCTCCTGAGCAGTACGCGAAAGGCGAAGAGATGGAAAAGAAAATGAAGAAAGGTGGCTGTGCCAAGATGAAAAAAGGCGGCTGCACTAAAATGGCTAAGGGCGGTGTCACTCGCGCTGACGGTTGCATCACTAAAGGCCATACCAAAGGCAAATTTGTATGATGCCAAGTAGAGGCATGGGGGCAATTAACCCTAGCAAGATGCCGGGCAAAAAGACCATCAAACGTAAAGATAGCCCCCAGAATGTGGGGCTATACAAGAAAGGTGGGTCTGTTAAAGGTTCAAGAGGATTAAATAAATGAGACCGATTACACAAGGTATCGTAGGGGTGTCCAATAGTGCGGGTATTCCTTTAGACCATTACATTTCTCCATTTAACGTGGGGTTTGGGGTTGTTGTAACAGGCACTATTTCTTACAGTGTGCAGCATACGTTTGATGGCACAAACTGGTTTAACCACCCAGCAGTGGTATCTCAGACAACTAACCAAGATGGCAATTATGCGTTCCCCGTTGCACAAATTCGTGTTGTCGGTGTATCAGGTACTGGCACTGCAGTACTAACAGTAATTCAAGCAGGTCAAGTGGGCGGCTAATTATGGGTATCGGAAGTTCAGGTGTTGTCAATTGTGCAAACACATATTTAGGTACAGCTAACTATACAGTTGCTGATGGTTACGTGGCTGATCGAACAGTTATTGTTGATGGCAACGGTCCTGCACAATTAAATTTGAACTTCACTCGTAATGAAGTCTTAGACCCCCGCATAACATTTAGCCGCACAAGCAACGCCACAAGAGTTAATGCACAAGGTTTGATTGAAACAGTAGCTGTAAATCAGCCAAGATTCGACTACGACCCTGTAACACTTGCACCTAAAGGGTTGTTGATTGAGGAACAGCGGGTTAATAGTATTCGTAACAATACAATGCAGGGTGCTGTGGTTGGAACTCCAGGAACGATACCTACATATTGGATTCCACAAAGCATTGGTGGCGTAGCACTAACTGCGGTGGTTGGAGTTGGAACTGAAAGCGGCATCACCTACGTTGATGTTCGGTATGCAGGGACAACATCGTCTACTACGGCTGGTGCTATTCTTTTTGAAAGCACCACACAAATTTCTGCTGCGTCGGGGCAGACATGGACAGGTAGTTTCTATGTAAAACTAGTCGCAGGGTCTTTAGACGGTATTAGCACAGTTGACAATGTCATTCAAGAACGTAGCTCAACGGGTGCTTTACTGGCCTCAACCAATACGCAAATTACACCAACAAATTCCAGTCTCTCCAGCCAAAGAGTACCTACCACAAGAACGCTAAATAACGCATTAACGGCATTTGTTGGTTCAGGCGTTCGCTTTACCCCAATATCTGGCGTAGCCATCGACTTCACCCTACGTATCGGCCTACCCCAGTTAGAGCAAGGAGCTTTTCCTACTAGTGTAATACCAACAACCACTACACAAGTCACTCGTACAGCAGATAATGCAAGCATGGTAGGTACTAACTTTAGTAGTTGGTATAATCAGAGTGAGGGGACTGTTGTTGCTGAATTTGATTCTTTAAGTACTTTAACGGCTGCACAGAGCGTAGCCATTAACAGATACCCAACTCCTTGGCATATTGAAGCAGGAACTTCTGATACTAATCTATTATGGTACGGTGCTAACGCAGAATTATATATTGGTGGTTCTTATAACAATATTGGAAATGTGCCTACAGCGTCGTTTAATAAATTTGCAGCAGCTATTTCATCTATTGTAGGTAATTCTGCATCTAGTTTAAATGCAGGTAATGCTATAACTAGAAACGGCATTGCGACTGGCACAGCAACTAGCTTAGGTTTGGGTAGTAATCCGCTTAACAGCGCAAGTACATGTTTAAACGGCCACCTAAAATCATTCAAATACTTCAACAAGCGTTTGCTTAATTCTTACTTACAGAGCTTAACTCAATGATAGATTACTACTTAAAATTTGCATCAGAAGAAGAAGCTAAAGAAGTGTTGTTTGGCAATGGCTTGTTGTTGGAATACATCAACGATGAAGTAACGTATTTATCAGCTAATCCAATTGCTTCAATTGACTATGTTGGGATTATATTTAAACCGACAGGTAAGATTCTAAAAGACAAAGAAGGTTTGGAGTATCCAGAAATGAAAGCATTGGATGGTTATCATGTAAACCTAAGGTTAACGGAACTCCCCGAAACATTGCCAGATGCTTTAGCACCGTACACCGTAGAACCAACAACACCATCAAGGGTTTGGGCTTAATATGACAACATCAGGCACAAGTACATTCAACCTTTCGATTACATATCTCGACATGTACGTATGAAAGAAGTATCATACCCACATCATAGATGTTGGAGTATTTTATGGTTTATGGGGTTATTTACAAAATTACAAATACGAGTAACGGGCATTTTTATATTGGGCAAACGGTAAACAGTGTTAATAAACGCTGGTGGTACCACGTAAGAGATGCTAAAAGAGGTAAACCTTGGGCTATATGCAAGGCTATTAAAAAGTATGGGGCTGATAGTTTTACCCAAGAAGTATTGGCAAAATCTGCAACTAGGGATGAGCTAGATGCGCTAGAAATTAAATACATAAGTGAATTGAAACCCAACTACAATATGAATAGAGGTGGTCGAGGCTCCGGCTCTCCTACACAAGAGGTTAGGGATAAAATTTCTAGGGCTAGTAAAAATAGAATTTTTACTGATGAGCATAAAGCTAATATTAGTAAAGGTTTAATGGGGCGAAAAGTATCACAAGAAACCCGCAATAAGCTCAGTGTTATGTTTAAGGGTGTAAAAAAACCTAATAGCATGTCTGAGGAAGAGATAAAAGCTAAGAGAGCGCTCAGATATAAGAAAAATTATGAGCACAGCTTATCGCCAGAGCTTTTATTGATTATGTCAAGCATGAGTAAAAATGAAAAAATAGCATACAGAGCAAAATTAGACCCAGAAAGATCGAAAAGAATGCAGGGTGAAAGGAATCCGATGTATGGAAAACGCAGAACAGATGAGGAAAAACAAAAAATATCTGAAAAAACTAAAGGGAAAAATAATCCGTATTATGGAAAAAGACATTCTGAAGAAGCTTTGGAAAAGATGCGAACCGCACATGCTAATCGCCCACGAATAATTTGTCCACACTGCAGCAAAACAGGTATAGTTAGTAATATGAAACGATGGCATTTTGATAATTGTAAGGAAAAACGATGACAACTTCAGGTACGAGTACATTTAACCTTTCGATTTTAGAAATTGCTGAAGAGTCGTGGGAACGGCTTGGTGGACGGGAAATTCGATCAGGTTATGATTTGAAGACCACACGGCGTAGTTTAAACTTATTATTTACAGAACTAGCTAATCGAGGCATTAACCTCTGGACAATTGAAGAAGGTAGCATTCCGCTATACCCAGGTCAGATTACCTATGATTTGCCTGTAGATACAGTCGATTTGTTAGATCAAGTCACGCGTACAGGCAGTGGGCAAAACCAAACGGATATTAACATTAATCGTATATCAGAATCGACATATTCAACGATACCTAATAAGAATGCTACCGGTAGACCGATTCAGGTGTGGATTAACCGTCGTTCAGGTGCTACGTATCCTGTTACCGGTGTTGCGAACCCGCAGATTAATATCTGGCCTACGCCAGATCAAGGCTCAGTAGGAAACCCGTTCTACACCTTTGTGTACTGGCGGTTGCGTCGTATTCAGGATGCAGGTAATGGTGACACTACCCAAGACATTCCGTTTCGCTTTTTAAATGCCATTATTGCAGGTTTGTCGTACTACTTGTCTATTAAGCTACCCGGTGTAGACCCAAACAGAATCGTAATGCTTAAAGCAGACTATGACCAACAACTGCAATTAGCGCTCGATGAGGATCGTGAGAAGGCCAGTGACCGTTTCGTGCCACGTTTAGGGATTTATGGGCGGTAAGTATGGCTACTAAATTTGCGGTAGGTAAATGGGCAATCGCTGAGTGTGATCGTTGCGGTCAGCGATATAAATTAAAAGAACTGCGTAAGCTCACAATCAAAACTAAGCAAGTTAGCATTAAAGTTTGTAAGAGCTGTTATGAGGCTGATCAACCACAGTTAAGCCTTGGTCTTTACCCAGTTTTCGACCCCCAAGCATTAAGAGAACCTCGTCCTGATAATAGCTATCAATCCTCTGGATTAAATGTCTTAGGAAATCAAGGTGAAGGTAGTAGAATATTTCAATGGAGCTGGAACCCAGTGGGCGGGGCTAGTGCTAATGATGCAGGCCTAACCCCTAATTATTTAGTAGCGACAACTTCTGTCGGTACAGTTACAATCTCGGTATCTTAGGAGGTACACATGGCATACAAATCAGCAGCAGACGGTATTACCAAATCAGGCAAAACCAAAGGTAAAAACTTAGGTGACGATGGTGCTAAAAAAGGCATTGACGGTGACGTTGCAAAAGGCGGTAAAGCTAAAACCGTTAAGTCAATCGACATGAAAAAGATGGGTCGTAACTTAGCCCGTGCTAAAAACCAAGGTGGTAAATAATGGCTAAAGAAAACAAACCTGCGTCAGCCTATGCTGGTCGCTACAAAGAAGTTGATATGGTCGGTGTTACTACTAAACCAGGCCCAAACAATCTTGCCTCAATGAACATCTCTGTAGGTAGTAACAGCAAAGCAAACTATGCGCCTGAGAAAACGGATGGTATCAAAATGCGCGGTACAGGCGCCGCCACTAAAGGGTTAATGTCACGCGGACCAATGGCATAAGGTATTACGAATATGGACTATGCTATGACCTGCGGGGTTCTTTATACCATCACAAACGTAATAACAGGAGAATGTTACGTAGGTCAAACTCGTCAAAAAACTAAGGTTAGATGGGCTAATCACCGTGTAAAACTTGATAATCGCACACACCATTCTAAAAAATTACAGACAGCTTGGAATTCTTACGGAGAAGATTCTTTTATATTTACCGAGATATTTTATGCCTTCAATAGACATGATTTAAATGCCTGTGAAATAGAAGTAATAAAGGATGTAAGACCTAAGTATAATATGACTGCGGGAGGAGCTGGAAGCAGAGATAGGGATATAACGTTTCTGGATCGTAAAAAAATTTCTGAAAGGATGAAATTAAAATGGAGAGATCCAGCTTTTCGGGAAAAAATGGCAACGCTTAATAAAGAGCGAGGTAAAACTGAAGTAAGGGCAAATCACATGCGTAGTATACAACTTTCTGGTGTCACTAAACGCTGGGAAGGGCACATTAAAAAAGAAAAAGTAAAAGTAGGTATGGGTGGCAAAACTCGTGAAAGCTGGGAGAACCCAGTGATTCGAGAAAAAAGAATAGCTGGATTACACGAAGCAAACAAGCGCCCAGAAGTTGTGGAAAAAAGACGTGCGGCCTCTATAGGTAGAGTTATGCCCAAGGACGCTGTATATAAATCGGCTAAGGCGAAATGGAAACCTGTAACATGTATTGAGCTCGGAATTTCTTTTTTGAGTATGAAATTTGCTGCTGAATTTATAAACGTAAAACATACCACTATAAGTGAAGCAATAAAATTTAATAGAAAAGTCAGTGGCGAGTATAGCTTTACGAGGGCAGCATGATGAATTACCAAAGTTTATGTGAAAATATACAGTCATATGTAGAAAACTCGTTCTCTACTGACCAGTTAAACACCATAATTCGTCAAGCGGAACAGCGTATATACAACACTGTGCAGTTACCTGCCCTGCGAAAAACAAGTACGTTGACAGCTACGCCTAGCAGCCCTTATTTAAACTGCCCTAATGATTATTTATCGACGTTTTCTTTGGCTGTTATCGACGCGCTGGGTGACTATTACTTCTTGCTAGATAAAGACGTTAGCTATATTCGTGAAGCCTACCCCAGTGCATCGACAACTGCACAACCTAAATACTATGCGTTGTTTGGGGGCCAAGTAGCTGATGATGCAGAACTTAGGTTTATATTAGGCCCAACACCCAATAGTGCTTATAGTTTAGAGCTTCAGTATTTCTACTACCCAGAGTCCATTGTAACTGCAGGTACTACTTGGCTTGGTGACAACTTTGACGCTGCTTTGCTATGGGGATCTGTTGTTGAAGCGTACCACTTCCTGAAGGGCGAACCCGATTTGTTGGTTGCGTATCAAAAACGGTATGACGATGCGCTAGCATTGTTAAAAATGTTAGGTGATGGCAAAGAGCGTGGCGATGCTTACCGTGATGGTCAAGTAAAATTGAAGGTGATATAAGATGAGTTTAGCTCAGACACAGACGACAAGTTTTAAAGTTGAACTGCCTCAGGCAGTTCATAACTTGCTTGTAGATGATATCTATATTGCATTGTACACAGCGAATGCATCACTAGGCCCTGACACAACCGAATACACAACGACGGGTGAAGTAGTAGCCACAGGTTACACAGCAGGGGGTCAGAAATTATTGTCACCTACCATTGGTTCTTCAGGGTATACAGCATATGTAGATTTTGCGAATCCGTCATGGAGTGCAGCAATTACAGCTAGAGGGGCGTTGATTTACAACGCGAGCAAAAGTAACAAGTCCATAGCAGTGCTAGATTTCGGGGCAGATAAAACCTCTACAACTTTATTTACCGTGACTTTCCCTGCTAACACAGCAGACAGTGCACTATTGCGTTTTTCAAATTAGGGTAGCATAAATGGCTAATACATATTCATCCAGTCTAAGACTGATTATCCAGCAAGACGGAACCAACCAAGGTACTTGGGGTGGTTATACCAACACGAATATTGCTACATTATTAGAGCAGGCCGTTGCAGGAATAGGTAACATCACTGTATCTGGGTCTTCAAACTACACCCTAACCAGCACCAACGGTGCCTCAGACGAAGCGCGTAATGCAGTGCTTAATATAACAGGCACCCTAACTGCAGCAATCAACGTCATCTGCCCAACAGCATCTAAGACCTATATCGTTAAGAACGGAACGACTGGTGGATATGCAATCACCTTAAAGACTTCTGCTGGTACAGGGATTTCAGTACCTAACGGTTCAACTATGCTGTTGTACTGTGACGGGATAAATGTTGTAGAAGGTGTTACTAAAATCAATGGGACAGCAACAAACGCTACTAATTTAACAGGCGGTTTGGCTGGGTCTATTCCTTATCAAACTTCAGCGGGGGTTACTTCACAATTAGCAGCTGGTACAAACGGTTATGTTTTAACTATGTCGGGTGGATTACCTACGTGGGCTACATTTACAGCCAATGCTTTAAACCCTGCTAACAACTACCAAGTAACTAATTTCACCTACACAGGTACTTTAACAGGTTCAACTGGAATCATGAATATTGGTTCTGGTCAGATTTATAAAGATGCTTCTGGTAATGTTGGGATTGGAACTACTGCGCCAGCAGCAAAGTTACATGTAACTGGTGGAGATATAACTGTAGATGCAAATTCAAGAAAAATTGGATATTTACTAGATGATTCAAGCCATCAAGGATACATACAACCATATGATGCATCTGGCTTTTTAAATATTTACTCCACATTTGGTACAGGTGGCATTAGGTTATTTACTGGAACTAGCGGCGGAACAGAAAGAATGCGCATTGATTCTTCTGGTAATGTTTTAATCAACCAAACAACCGCAGACACAGGCGCAAAGCTTTCTGTCACAGGTGGCATAAAAGGAACTATTACATCAGGTACAGCAGTTGCCACCACATCCGGCACAGCGATTGATTTTACGGGGATTCCAAGCTGGGTGAAGCGCATTACTGTGATGCTTAATGGTATTAGCACTAGCGGAGCTAGCAACATACTGGTTCAAATTGGCAATTCTGGCGGTATTGAAACATCCGGCTACCTCTCTTATGCAAATCAATTTAACGGTTCTCCCGGAGGTTCTTCCTCTACGGCTGGATTTTTAATATTTGAAGCATGGGCGGCGACGACTTTGGGATATGGGATTGTTACCATAACCAATGTTTCTGGTAATACTTGGGTATACGGTTGCAGTATGGGCGCATCTGACTCATCCATTTCCGTTGGCGGCGGGAACAAAACTCTCTCTGACGTTCTTAACCGCATCCGTTTAACCACAGCCAACGGCACAGACACGTTTGATGCTGGTTCTGTCAATATTTTGTACGAAGGATAAAACATGCGATTTGAATACAACATCGAAACAGGTGAAACAACGGAATACCCTGATGCACCACCAACGCCACAAATTCCTTTAGAAATCACCACTGTGTCTATGCGTCAATGTCGGTTAGCTTTGCTTCAAGAAGGTCAGCTTGACGATGTTGAGGGTTTGATTACAACTCGAGAGCAACTTATTTGGTGGAATTACTCAACTATTGTAGAAAAATACAATCCGATGGTTCAAGATATAGCCACAGCATTGAATTGGAAATCTGAATATTTAACTTCACTTTTTGAGTTAGCGAACACGTTATAGTTAGAATTACTCAATAACCTCGGTATAAAACAATGAATAAATTCTTAGAAATCATCGTTCAACCCTCAACTTGGCGCGGTCTTGTTTGGGTATTAACTGCTATCGGTATTAACTTAAACCCTGAGCAGTCACAGGCAGTTATCACTGCAGGTATGGGCGTAGCCGGCATCATAGGCGCATTTACTTTGGATAAATAATGCAGTTATCAGAACACTTTACCTTAAAAGAGCTAACAGATTCAGACAATGCTGCTCGCTTAAATATAGACAATACACCGCCTGTATTTGTGGTAGAAAACCTGAAGCGTCTGTGCATTATCTTAGAAGAAGTGCGTCAGATTATTGGGAAACCTATTAAGGTAACAAGTGGGTACAGATGTCAAAAGTTAAACCATGCAATCGGCAGTAAGGATACAAGCCAACACGTATTAGGCTGTGCGGCGGATATAAAAATTGACGGAGTAACGCCCGATGAGGTTATGAAAGCAATCATTGGCGCAGACATAAAGTTTGACCAACTAATCCGAGAATACGACCGATGGGTACATATCAGTGTGCCTAACATATCATCAGGAAAACCACGTCGGTCTATGCTTATAATAGACAGCAAAGGTACTAGACCATACGAAGGGTAAACTATGATTAAGAAGCTGGTGTATAAATCAGGGGTCAATCGCGAAAATACACGATACTACACGGAAGGAGGCTACTATGACTGTGATAAGATTCGTTTTCGCCAAGGAACACCACAGACTATTGGGGGTTGGGAGCTAATCTCACCTTACACGTATTTAGGTGTATGTCGCTCGTTATGGAACTGGGAGACCTTATCGTTTGTTAATTACACCGGTGTGGGTACTAATTTAAAGTTCTACATCATGCAGGGTGGTGGTTATTACGACATCACACCTGTACGTGCCCAACAAGCATTATCTAATCCTTTTACTGCAACTGCAGGTTCAACAACCATTGCAGTTTATGCTGTAGCTCATGGTGCTATTGATGGAGACTTCGTGACATTCAACGGGGTTACCGGTCTGGGTGGTAACATCTCTGCAGCGGTGCTTAATGGTATCAATTTTCAGATTACCTATGTTGACGCAGATAACTATACAATTACTGTTAGTACACCAGCGAGCGCAGCGGACACTGGGCATGGCGGAACGGCTGTTAATGCAGTATATGAAATTCACATCGGTGCAGAAGTTGCAGTATCTGTATCAGGTTGGGGTGCGGGCGCTTGGGGTTCGGGCACTTGGGGGTACAGCTCCACTTCAAATAATCCGATGCGGTTATGGTCACAATCAAACTTTGGTGAAGATTTAGTCTATGGTCCACGCGGTGGTGCCATTTATTACTACAATGCGAGTCAAGGTATTAACCCTATCTCGGCTACGATTTCAATCGCATCACCTGCCGTCATTAGCGCCATCACTACTTTAGTTGACTATGACCCTGTTATTTTTACAACAACGGGTGCGCTTCCAACAGGTTTGACTGCCGGTGTGACATACTACGCGCGTAACGTAACTGCGACACAGTTTAATGTGTCCGCTACACCGACTGGAGCATTAATTAATACATCAGGGACACAATCGGGGGCACAAGCCATCTCAGTTCGGGGCGTACCACTTACTTCACTCTATGGGGCTTCAGATGTACCCGTTATTCAAAATTTTCTCATGGTCTCCGATATTTATCGGTTTGTGTTTGCTTTTGGTTGCAATGATTATGGAAGCACTGACCAGAACCCATTGTTGATTCGATGGTCTGACCAAGAAGATGTTACGAATTGGACACCCGCTGCGACTAACCAAGCAGGTAGCCTATTACTGTCTCGTGGTTCAAAAATTGTTACAGCCACACAAACTCGCCAAGAGATATTGGTATTTACTGACACCAGTGTTTACGCCCTGCAGTACCTAGGCCCTCCGTATGTTTGGGGCTCTCAGATCATGGGTGCGAACATCTCAATTGTCAGTCAAAATTGCGTATCTCAAGCGGCGGATGTTGTGTATTGGATGGGTTATGACAAGTTCTATAAATATGACGGTAGAACGCAAACTCTTCGCTGTGACATCAAGCAATATATTTTTGACGACCTTAACTTCGATCAATTGGATCAAGTCTTCAGCGGGACAGTAGAAAGATTCAATGAAATCTGGTGGTTCTACCCTTCTGTGGGAAGTACTGTGGTTAATAAGTATGCTGTCTATAATTACTTAGAGGATATTTGGTATTACGGCACGATGGGTCGAACTGCTTGGATTGATACTGGTGTTTTAACAAACCCTCTAGCTGCAACCTATCACAACAACCTGACCTACCAAGAATATGGCCTAGATGATAACGAAACGGGTACTGCGCAGCCGCTGAATGCTTACATTACTAGCTCTGAATTTGACTTGATGGATGGTCATCAATTTGGTTTTGTGCGTCGTATTATTCCAGACTTAACCTTCAGGGGTTCTACTGCTGAGAATCCATCAGCCACGCTATCTGTTATTCCGCTTAATAACTCAGGTTCTGGTTACACCAACCCACCGTCTGTTGGCGGGGTCGATAATGGTCTAGTGACTAGATCAGCGGTACTACCTATCGAAGCTTATACGCAATATCTCTATATCAGAGTAAGGGGTAGACAGTTTGCCTTTAAAATGGAGTCAAATCAGTTAGGTGTGGCTTGGCAAATGGGAGCAATGCGCTGGGAATGTCAACCTGATGGTAGAAGGGCATCGTAATGAGCCGAATACTTAGAAATCCCGTACCACCTAACATACCGCTGGCAACTGTTACCTATGAGCGACTCTATCAAGATCAGCTTAATAATGCCTTTCGTTTGTACTTCAACCAGCTTAACAACCTTAGTTCTGCGTTAGTTGGTTCTACGGGTGGGGCGTATCTTCAATTTCCTCATGGCGCGTTCCATCAAGACGGGGTTACTACCTTAACAGCAGGACTCACTAATACGTCAACAACGCCTATTACAGTTGCTTCAACTGCTGAATTCTTATCTGCAGGTGGGCTGCTTATAGGCTCGGAACTTATTAAGTATACTGGTAAAACTGCAACTTCTTTCACAGGGATCACACGCGGAGCCTACGGATCCACGGCAACCTCCCATGCAACAGGTGATTATGTTTCCGAAGCACAATCTGTGCCTTCTGCTACTACGGAACTACCAATAAGCTTTACCATAACGGACTCAAGTACGACAGTGAGTGTTGATCCAACAGACATCACAAAGTTAACATTTGGGGTTTCAGGTTACTATAATATTCAGTTTAGTGCACAACTGCTTAGCTATGACAACACAGTTGATAACGTGTGTATGTGGTTTCGTCAGAATGGTGTGGATATTGCAAACAGTGCAAGCTATATCTCGGTTCCTACTATTCACGGCGGAAACCCTGGAGCGTCCATATTAGCGTTAAACTTCGTCCTGCCTATTATTGAAGGGGACTATATTCAGCTGATGTTATCTTCTACAACGGGCAACACGGTGTGTGCTACCTACCCCCCTGCAACCTTACCTACACGCCCTGCGTCACCTTCAATCATTCTAACAGCTACTTTTGTCAGCTCACTATATACCTGATATTATTGACCTATGAATAACTTAGCTGAACAAGGTAACACCCCTGCAATACTGGCTCTTGAACAAGCCATGTTAGCTTCGTTCGACCAAGAAGCACTCAAAGCACAAACTGATACGCAGCATTACCAGATTAAGGGTGTATATGCTCGGACGATGTTTGTGCCGGCGGGTATGTTAGTGACCGGTAAGATTCACAATTTTGAGAGTATAGGGATTCTAGCTCAAGGTACTATGCGTATCACCAACGGTGAAACAAGCGCGTTAGTCTCAGCACCTTATATTGCAGTAGATAAACCTGGTATTAAGCGCTTAGGGTATGCAGAAACAGATTGCACATTTATATCTGTGCACCGCACAGACGCAGAAGAAATAACTGACATCGAGGACGAATTAGTCTCCGATACTTTTGAAGAATACGAAGTTAAACGATTAGGGAGACCTGTATGAGTTTTATTGCATCATTAGCTGCTGTTGGTACTGCTGTTGGGGTCACAGGTGCTATAGCCGCACCCTTAGCTGGCGCAGGTGTTTTAGCTGCGGGAGGCGCTGGGCTTGGTGCAGCAACATCAGCCGCTATGGGTGGAGACCCCGGAGAAGGCGCTATGATGGGCGCAATCACAGCCCCATTGATGGCTCCGCTAATGCCTGCAGCCCCTGCGGCGGAGGCTGCCACAAATGTCGGTGCTAATGTCGGTGCTAATGTCGGTGCTAATGTCGGTACTAATGTCGGTGCTAATGTCGGTACTAATGTCGGTACTAATGTCAGTACTAATGTCGGTGCTAATGTCGGTGCTAATGTCGGGACAGGGCTTACTTCTTATGGTTTAGGTGCAGCCCCTGAAGCATTTACAGGGCAAGTTACTGGAGGAGCTCTAGCTAATGTTCCCGGTGGTGTAAGCCAAGCGGCAGTTCCATTTTTAGATACGCTTGCAGGCAAAGCGGTTACCGGTGCTGGTATTGGTGCTTTAGGTGGCGGTATTACAAACCCTGACGATCCACTAAAAGGTGCAGCGATTGGAGCTGGAGCTGGTGCATTAGGCGGTTATGGTGCAGGTGCTTTAGCGCAAGGTGCAGGTAGTAGTGTTTTACCATCAGCAGTTGGTGAGTTTGCTACAGCACATCCTCATATCACTTCAGGTTTAATTAGTGTCCCAACTTCAATGGCGCTAAACTCCATGACAGCACCTGATGCAACACCGATGCCTAAACCCGAAGAACGTCAGTCTCAATTTAAATGGGGTGGCCCTAATTACACTTATAACCCTGCTACTTATACACCCTATACCCCACAACCTAATGTATATAAACCAACTTACTTTGCAGAGGGTGGTATCACTGATTTAGATAGCTATGGGTCCCAAGCACAAGAAGCAGCGTCTGGTGGTATTATGCAGATTCCTAACCCTGTAGATACAGGCTATTCAGGAGAGTATGGCAGAGAGTCAGTCCAAATGATGGCTGGTGGCGGTATGACAAAAATAGCGGATGCGCTTGTACAGTCGTCTCCAATAGGCATGATTGCCGGATGGGACTCTGCGAGTGAAATACCTTTGATCGGCGGTTTATTTAGTAAGCCTGAAGCGTTACCGGCAACAGCTACGTTGACTCCTGAAGAAAAGCAAAAGCTAATGGCTATGATGGCAGCTCAACAAGGTCAACAACAAATGGCTCAACAACCGCAACAAATGGCTCAAGGTGGTATTGCTGATCTTGGTGGGTATGCTACTGGTGGTAGACCTAACTTATTACACGGTGCCGGTGATGGGGTGTCCGATGATATTCCAGCCTCTATAGCGGGTAAACAACCAGCGCGTCTTGCTGCAGGGGAGTATGTAGTGCCGAGCCGCATTGTGTCTGAATTAGGTAATGGGTCAACCGATGCCGGTGCTGCGAGGTTAGATGAGATGGTGCGTAAAATCCAAGCAGGTCGTAAAAAGACTATGGGTAATAAAAAGCAATTCGCTAATGACTCTAAAGCTTATAAACACTTACCCGCATAAAGGTGGCTCATGGCAGGTGCAAATCAAGTATCAGACTTACAAGCTCAGGTAAATCGAGCGCAAGCGCAAAACGAAAGCTATCAAGCACAGCTTGAAGCTCAACAGCGCTCTTTGACAGGGGCAAATGCGTATAAACCTTCTTATACACAAAACATATCATCGCCAGTATCTTACGTGCCCCAACAAGGTGTTGTGCAACAATGGCAACCACAAAGTAATCAAGGAACACAACAATGGCAGCCTAGATTTTTAGGTGGACAACAATACCCTAGTGTTGGTGGAATTGACTCGCTATCGCGCATGGCGAACTATGCCGAAGGTGGGATTACACACCTAATTGATGGCTTATGATTACTGTACGCCCCGTGCCTTTAGAGTACGTTCAAGTTACTTGGCCTCTTGTAGAGCATTTTATAGCCTCCGCTTTTGAAGAAGGAGACCCAAGCGAGCCGTTATATAATATGCACCATGTCAGGGGTTATGTAACCTCTGGTGCTTGGTTACTGCTGGTTGCAGTGGACGAAGATAACACCATTCATGGTGCAGGGACTGTATCTTTTGTTAATCATCCTTTGCATCGCGTGGCCTTTATTACTGCTGTAGGGGGTAAATTAATCTCCAATAAAGACACGGTAGCACAGGTTAAAGCTATAATGAAACAAAACGGAGCCACGATACTACAAGCGTTCGGAAGGCCATCTATCGTTAGATTGTGGAGACGCCACAATTTTGAATCACGAAATACCTTAGTTGAGGTCCTTTTATGAACATCAGTATGCATCGTTGGAACCCTTTTAACTGGAAGCGACTCACTGCGTTTCTAGCGCCTACATTTTACGGCGGCGGTGGCGGAGCGCCAACTCAAACCACATCCACAGTTACACAGAGTTCTGTGCCTGATTGGGTTCGTCCTCAAACTGAGGCTATGTTGGGTGCTGCTACACAGCAGATTTTTAATACTACACCGTCTGGAGAAATCACAGGCATTAAGGGGTACGTTCCTTATAGTGCCAATCCAACTGACTACGTTGCGCCTTTCAGCCCTCTCCAGCAACAATCGTTTGCTAATGTAGCAAACCTTCAAACACCGGGCCAGTACGCTCCTGCTTCAGATATTGCCTATTCCTCAGGTATGGGTGGCTTGATGGCAGGTCAGCAATACGGTGCTGCAGTTACGAACCCTAACGTAGTTAGTGCCTATATGTCACCTTATCAACAAGGTGTAACGGATGTTGCGAAACAAGCTGCATTAAGAGATTTTGGTACTGCACAAACTATGCGTCAAGCACAAGCAGCTAAGGCTGGTGCCTATGGTGGAGGTCGTCAAGCGATTGAGAATGCTGAAGCCCAACGTAACTTAAACCAACAGTTGCAGAATTTGGATGTTCAAGGTCGTCAAAGCGCCTATAACGCGGCAATGGCTAATATCGGGCAGCAAGCAAATTTAGGCATCCAAGGTCTTGAACCTGCTGTAAAAGCAAGTACATCACTAGCCAATATAGGTACAGCCAATCTAGCGGCTCAGCAGGGTATTATTGGGACACAAAATCAATACGGACAGCAGATTACTCAGCAACAACAAGACATTATCAACAACGCTATTCAGAACTATGCATCTGCTCAGCAGTACCCAATGCAACAATTGGCTATGTACAACGCTTTACTGCGGGGTTATGCAGCGCCTACTTCAGCGTCAACTACATATCAAGCAGCGCCAAGCGCTATCTCTCAGTTTGGTGGTTTAGCAGCGACAGGGTTAGGTGCATATATGGCATCTAAAAAGGCTTATAAGTCAGGTGGTCTGGTAGACCTTGCGATTGCTAATGCAATGGAGGATAAATAATGATTGGAAGTTTAAACAGTATTCAAGCAACCGCTGAGAAGTTGTCTATCCCTCAGTTGCAACAGGCTATGCGTGACGGTACTTTACCTCCTTATATTGGGGTTCCATTGCTGCAAAAGAAAGTACAGATGCAAAAGCAGATGCAGATGGCCTCACAAACACAACAACCTAAAAAGTCGTCTATTGCAGAGCAAGTCAATCAAGAAGCTACCGCTGATGAAATGATGCGTCAACGCGCTCGTATGATGCAGGCTGAGATGGGTCAAACAGGTGGTATCTCTGACTTCCTCCCTAAAGGTGAAGAAAGCTACGCTAAAGGCGGTCCAATTGCTTTTGCTGAAAGAGGATATGTTGACCCCGATTATATTGAACCTGAAGAATATCAGGATATTCTTAAAAAAAGAATATTTGACCAGCGAGCGCGGGACCTAGTAGCTGCAGAAAGAGCAAGACCTTTTCCAGAGTTATCAAAAAAACCAGAACCTGCAATACAAGCACCGTACGCCCCTGGTCAGGCTCCTGTGCAGCCTAATATCTCTACACCAGTAGCGGGTAGCGCGGTGCCAGTAGCGAGCGGTACTCAAGATAAAGCACCGCCAGTAGCGGGCAATGTAGCTCCAGCGATGCAAACCCCCTATGCGCAAGCAGTGCAAGCTGCACCTGTAGAACAAGCCCCCGCACCACAAACAACAGCTGAGCCTATTATGCCTGCTGCAGAAAGAGCTAAGCTGTTTAAAGAGGCCTTGGGTGAAGATGTAGGCCGTGCGGATACAATGAAGCGTCTAGCAGAACGTGAAGCAGCTACTGCGAAACAAGAAGAACGCGCACCTTGGTTAGGTTTGATGCAGGCAGGGCTTGCTACGATGGCAGGTACATCACCTTTTGCTATGGCTAATATCGGTGCGGGCGGTGTAGCAGGGCTTAATGCATACATGAAAGCGCAAGATAAACTCGATACTGCTAAAGAAAACCATGATGCCATTCTTGCACAATTGAACAAAGCGCAACGCGCTGAGGATGTTGCTGCTTATAAATTTGGTGCAGATAGTGAGCAAGCAGATAAAGCATTGGCTGTTAGGGAAAAGTTGCAAGATAAAGAATTAGCGTCCAGAGAAAAAATGAACCGAGAAGATAATGCGGTGCGAGAGAAAGTTGCTGGTATGCAGGTAGCTGGAAGCATTGAAAGAGCGGGGCTTATCCATAGTGGTGCAGGGGGTATAGACAACCAATCAAGAGCAGATAGGCTGCAGAATACACGGTTAAATTCTATGCTGAACGCAACGAAAGCGAGTATAGCGAATATGCGAAGTGGAGCAAAAGCCAACGGCACACTTGATTTGCTTGAAAAAGACCCTGAATATATTGCATTGCTTAATGATTTAAAAAGTATTCAAAATACGCTTAAAGCCAAAGCTATCCCAAATGCAAGTTCAGTGACAAATGGAGACGGTGGTACTCAGGTCGTACCTAAACAGTACGATTACTCAGCTGCAGATAAACTCGTCGGTTTGGGTGGTTAATTATGGAAAGATCAGAGCGTTACGCTGAATGGTTACTTGCTAATAAAGACAAACAAGGTACGCCTGAATTTGAAACAGTAGCAGGCGCATATAAAGCACTAAGAAGTGGGGCTCAAGCGAGTGAAACAACACCGCCCATAAGTACAGAAACTAAACAACCTTCGTTAGGTGATTACTTCAGCGGTGGGCTAGAGAGTACGATGCAGTCTTTAGGGACTGCATTTAAAGCGCCTTTCTTATCGCCTGAAGAATTAGAGCAGCGGGTAAAGGAGCAACAAGCAACCCAAAAAGCCCCTGCTGGTGACTTAGAGAAAGTAAAGAAAACAGCTGCAGAACAAGGGTATTTAGCTGCAGGTAAAGAAGCTTTGTCTCAAGTGCCTGGTGTTATTGCTGAGCAATTACCTATGCTAGGAACAGCCGCTTCAGGGGCATTAGCTGGGGGTACTATAGGGTCAGTAGTTCCTGGTGTTGGTACAGGTTTAGGTGCTGTATTAGGTGCGGGTACTGCATTGGCAGCTCAATCTGCTGGATCTAACATCGAGCGTCAAATTATTGAACAGGTAAAAGCTGGTGAAAAAGTAGACCCTAATTTGCTTGCAGCGTATGGTACTGCTGCAGTTCAAGCGGGTATTGATGTGATAGGTGGCACTGAAGCATTTTTCATAAAGCAGTTTGGTAAAGAAGCTGGTATGCAGTTAGCTAAACAATTTGCTGAAGAAGGGATAGGCTCTACTATCGCTAAGGGTATTGCTAAGATCGCTGCTATTGAAATACCAACCGAAGTAGCTCAACAAGCCTTAGAGCGAGGTCAAGCTGGATTACCTTTAACAGGCGAAGAAGCGGGTAAAGAATATGAACAAGCCGCCTATACAGCAGGATTAGCCACGCCTATTGGGGCTCCAATTCGTATGTACGAAAAAAGCCAAGCGCAAACTGAAGCTGGGCCTACACAAGAAGAAACCCGTTCTCTTGAAGAACCTGTTCAAGAAGCCCCTCAAGCTGAACCAACGCTTACTCAGCATGATATTGGACTTAAACCGACAACTGGCGTATACAAACGGATTAAAGACTTAGACCCTACCGATCCTATGGATGCGCAACGTATATTGACGAGTTGCAAAACCCTCGTGCAGCAATGGGGGACAAAGACAAAACTGAAGCCTTCCTAGGACAATTAGAACAAACTATTAGACAGCCTGAGCAACCTATTAATGAACCAGAAACAACGCCTGAAGTCACACAATATGACACCGGAACAACTGAGACAGGAAATGCGCCTGAGATGGGAGTTAGTGAAACACCTGCCCCAGTACCAAGTGAAGAAGTAGCACCCACACAAACGGCGTTAAATTTAAAACCTATCCCAACCAAAGAAGGTACAGCACCTATTATTGATTTTGGGGATAGAAAAATTGTTATGGCAGATGTTAATGGTGTTAGTGTCCCATTTTATCTATCAACAGGACTTGCAGGTAAAAAAGATGTTAAATCTGGAAAATGGTATCCGATGTTTGGTATTGGTGAAAAAGGCTGGATAAATAAAACATCCGGTGTTGATATGAACACTTATTATGGCAGTCCAGAATTAGCCGCTGTAGCTAAACAATTAGATGAACAAATCGGTGACGTTCGTAAAAGCACTGACCATCCTATTATATCCCCCTACAGACAGTTTCAATCTGCACAAGATAAAGCAGCGATTGACTTTATTAATAGCACTTTTACTAATAAACCTGCTGGGTCACACACTCAGTCTGATGCGGGTGATATTGTAAGAAAGAATATCGAAGGCATTAAACAAAAGATAGCCCAAGGTAAACAGCCACCTGCCCCAGTACCAAGTGAAGAAGTAGCGCAGCCTGAGGATATAATCCCAGAAGTGAACCTTGAAGTTTTAGCTGAACAACCCGATGCAGTTAAAGACTTTGTAGGTAGAGAGACCCAGTATACTGCGGCTAAGGCTAAGCGGAATGTGATTAGGGATGCCATCGACTGGGTTAAGGGTTTTGATGCTGATGCAGTGGCCCAATCGTTGGTTAGGCCTGAAGCGCCTGTTAGCAGCGCCTTGAAAGAAGCGGATACTTTTAGCGAAGGTAAACATCGAGGTGATTTAATCATGCGAACCAAAGGGCAGATAGGCAACGTTATTCAGGCTGCTGCTGAATCAGGCCCTGTTGTCCCTGCCGGCGATGGCACATTAAAAGCCTCTGTAAACCCAAGATTAGCCCCGCTTCAAATATTTCAAAAGGTAGTAGACCTAGGTAAAAAACATGGGTTTGATGGCACAAAAGAGTTAGCTGAAGCATATCGTATCAGTTGGGGTGAAGAGACATTAGCCGCCGATGCCAAGCTACGTGCAGAAGCTGAAAAGCTAAAAGCAGAGGCAAAAGATTATAAAGACTTAGCTGAGCGTATGGCTAAGGAAGGGACGCATAAAGCTGACGATATTGCTGCAGTTAATAAGAGAGCACAAACCCTAGCTAAAAAAGCGACTGACAAAGAAGACGTATATCGTGAGCGTACTGTTACTGCTGAAGATATTAAAAAGAAGGATGCGTTCCTAAAAGCTGTGCCAGAAATGAAACAGTATATGCAGGATATTCGCGACTTGATTAAATCAAATGTAGACCTATGGTACCAGACAGGGCGTATAGATAAATCAACCAAAGATGAGTGGAATAGCAAAGCGTACTACATGCCTATGCAAGTGTTCTCAGAAGCAAAAAGTATGTTTGATGATGTACCTGAACATTGGGGTGTTGGTGCCGGAGCCCGATCAGTTGCAGGTATAGAGAAGCGTAAAGGTCATAGTGAGGCAGTTAATTTCTGGGATAACATCCAGAAGCAGCAAGCGTTTATGACAGCAATTGCGGCACAGAACCTGGCAAGAAATGAAACGCTTACTCAGATGCAAAAGTACGGTGCAGCAAAGTTAGCGGACGATCAATCAGATAGTGGCAAAAAGGGTAATTACGTTGTTTCCTATGTTGATGGTAAGAAAACTTGGTGGGAAGTAAAAAACCCTGAGTTAGTTAAGTCGTTCCAGAATTTCAACTATCAGTTAAACCCGCTGATGAAAATAGCCCATACTGGTGCTAAGGTGCTTAGAACTACAGCGCTAGTTCAACCTTACTATTGGTATAAACAATTGGTTATCGACCCTATCCATGCATCATTCGTAGGAGGTGTCGGCAATGTAACACCGCTACATTCATTCTATGAGTTTGCTAAAATTATCTCAGGTTCATCTAAAGTATCTCCCATATTGCGTAGACACGGTGCTATCGGTGGGGTTGATGTGATTCACGATATGGACTCTATTCGAGATCAAATCGGATATGCAATGCAGCTAAAGGCGGTGAGTCCTTCTAAACTAGTGCATACAATAGAGAAAATCCATGAGGCGGCGGATGCTGCTACTCGCGTAGCTGTGTATAAAAAAGCATTAAAGCTGGCGGAGGAACAAGGTTTAAAAGGCAACGATGCGGAAAACTTTGCAGTGGGTAAAGCGCGGGAACTTATTAACTTCTCGGTACATGGTACTTCATCTTCTGTTAATACAATGCGGCACATGGTGCCATTTTTCTCTGCAGCATTAAACAGCTTAGATACTACCTATCGCGCAATGACTGGGCATAATTTGAATGCTAAAGAAGCTGCAAAAGCTAGGGCTGATTTTAGAAACGCCGCGGCATTAACATTTACGCTGACTTCAATATATACATTGCTGATGTTGCAAGACCAAGACTATTTAGATGCTAAAGGTATTGATAAAGATGGTAATTGGCTGTTACCTTTACCTGATGATGAAAATGGACGGCACGGGTTTTTAAAAATTCCAGCCCCTCATGAGTTAGGGTTTTTGTTTAAAACAATTCCAGAGCTAGGCGTTAGATATATGGCAGAGGATGCTACAACTAAGGAAGTGCTGAAATCTATTGGGGAAGGGGTTATAAGAAACACACCTCCGCTTACACCATTGGCTCAAATAGTTAAACCTAGCATGGACGTTTCTCGTAACTATAATGCGTTAACTGAGGCACCTATTGAAAGTATTGGGCAACAACGACTACCGATTGAGCGTCGTGGAGAAGCCAATGCATCTGAACTGTCTAAATGGATAAGTGCTGATTTAGGAGCTAAAAACATAAATCTGTCACCTGCGAAAGTAGATTATCTAATTAGAGGATATTTTGCTGAATGGGGTGCTATGGGTAGCGCACTTGCTGATTCTATGATTCGCTCGATAAAAGGTGAAGATAAAACACCGACAAAAGATTGGATTAATTCGAAAGAAAACCCCATGCGGTCGCTATTCACCAATCCTATTTCTACCAGAAATAAAGAAGAGCTCTATGAGTTGTTCCAAAGCTCTCAACAGATTGTTAACTCTGTGAACGATTACAACAAACAAGGTAAAGGTGAAAAAGCTAGAGAACTTTTAGCTGATGAAGAAACCAGAAAGCGGTTTTCCGGAGCCCCTGCGTTGCAGACGTTTATTCAAAATGAAGCTCGTTTTAGAGACCAAATTAAGGTTCTTTCTAATAGACCAGATACCCCTGAAAATAGGGCAAGGATAAAAGATATTCAACGAAAGAGTAACGAAAACGCAAGTAGAGCGATACAAGTTGCTAAACGATTAGGAATACCCCATTAAAACTAAGCCCCTGAAAAGGGGCTTTTCTTTATCTAAGCAATGGTTAAATCAGGAAGTACACCTGTTAAATCTGGCATATGGAACTGCTCTACTTTAACTTTAGCTGCAGTGCGTCCAAACCCGTACATCAGCTTGTATGTGGCAGGTCCTGCGTAAATTCTTTCATTTGCTAAATTGTCCAGAAACCCCTTATAAGGTAATTGCTTTTTAGCACACCATTTCCGCAAAGCGGAAGCAGATACGGATAGTAACTTAGTATCCACATCGAATCGCGCCATGACCTCTCTTTGTGGCACAACAAGCGGGGGTTGTTCAAGACCACCTAGGCTTTCACAGAACCCAACAAAAATACTGCCATTCACTTCATTCAAGAATTCACCCAGTGCGTTTTCTTTACAGCTGCTCTCATCGTGCATAGTGATAGTCGTTTCGCCTATGGTTCTAATAGCCCAATCAGTTACTTTCTGTACATCTATATCATGCAGGTGGCAGCGTTTAGCAATCTCAAGCCCTGCTAGGGACACAGCGCAAGCTGCTGAATAAAACCGATGCTTCTGTGAGAAGTTAGCCTTCTCGTCAAACTCACGGCGAATATCTCTGAATAGGTCGATGCATTCTTCCCGATTGTTAAGCATGTATTTAATGATTATCTCACCGGCCATACCGTAGTTGTTGTACAGGTTATCAGTAAAGATTACATCTGATTGGTCTTTGGTTAGGGACGAATCGTGGTCTACGAAAATCTCCAATACCCGCATCATTTCGCCCTCAGGTCTGGACTTATAAGACATCAGTACATCATAAATGCTGTTGTTGCCTGAGGTGATACAAGGTAGCTGCCAAGTGGTGCGGTTCTTTCTTAATGCATTGTGTTGTGACTGCATACGGTCACGACCTTTACCCTGCGAAATCATATAGGCGATATGCCCAATCTCTTCTGGACTCAGGTCTGTAATCTCATCAATACACATAGGCATATTCTTAATCACACCCATTGCGAGCTGTCTAGCCAGAGGTTTGTCGTCAAACGTCATTAATCCCGCTTCTGGATGCCCCCAGACGCTGTTTACCATCAACTGGATAGTGGTCTTACCCACACCAGACTTTTGGTTCGTCAGATGCAAAATAAAGCCTTTGATACCTGAGAAGCGAACTAATGGTGAACCAAAACTTACGCCTAATGCAAAAGCTCTAGCCTCATTGCCTGGGCGACCATATAAGTTAGCAATTTTAGACCATTCCGATAAGTGACCTTGATGTGAGTATTTAGGTGCAAACTCCGCAGTGCTAGTAGAAGGCGGGCTGTAACTCACACCATCGACCCTAATTTGTCGAGTACCTATAATGAACGATTCGTCACCATCGTGCCAACCGAACTGGGATCTAGCAATTTCTGCTACGTCAGTATTTTGTAAGCAGTGAACATAATAGGCCAAGTACGCCATAATCCCAGTCATCTTAGCGTCCATAGCGGAAACCCCTTTAGATGCTAGTAAAGTCCGTGCTTTGTCTTTCGACAAAATGTCCTGCAAGGGTGCTACAAATTCTTCAACACCATCTCTAGGCATATGCAGTTTAACGAGTGCCATTTCCCCGTATTCTTCGTCCTTTAGGCGCTTTTCGATATAGAGGTCGTTCTCATATATCAGCACATCCGTTTCCATCTGATCGCCTTCTGGGTTGTCTTTTGCCAGTGGTGATATTTTCTTCAGATAGACCCCACCATTAACGCCTCTGAAGTAAGGTTTAGGATAGGTCGGAATAATCAAGGTAGTTTCTTCGCCCAACCCTTTATGCCTAACAACAACAATGTTATCTTCAGGTGTAGCTTCTGGAACGTAAACACCCAGTTTAATAGGTGAGTTTATAGCCCCTTTATGGATGCAAGTTTCGCACCGCTCGGCACCAAAAACACGTTGAAATTCTTTGCATGTATGAGCCCCTGTTTTACAACCATTGGCTTTTTGTTCTGTGCTGTAGGGGTCATAGTCATCATGCTGTCTGGACATTAAATGAATCGCTTTATCTCTATCCTCACAGTATTGAGGTACAGATAGTGCTGAACGCCACATAGGTTCAGACATTTCATTCTGATGGGTATATGCATAAACAAGCTGATGGCAACCCTTACCTTTTAGGCTCAGCTTCATAATTCTTGAAAAATTAGCAATAACACCTTTGGCTAATCGTTCGGTTGTGTCGTCTTCATCCTTTGTAGCAAAGGAGTAAACCCCGCTGGAGGCCTCGAAATTAAGTAGTGTTTTTAATTCGTTGAACTCTAAGGCATCTGCCTGTTCAATCACCTTTACTTCTTTCTTGTTCGTAGGTGACTTAAAATTAAATGTATCAGGAACTCGTAATATTCGTGCTGCGTCTGATGTAACACTGGGGTCAGCTTTTAAACCATGTTGCACACAGGTTTGCTTTAAAAAATCAGCAACAGGCTTCCACTCGTTATAGGAAATTTCATTGGTTAGTACCCAATAGCAATGCAGCCCATTGCCTGAATCCACTACGGTAGGGAACGGTAAACTTAATTCTGTACAAAAACGTTCTATCTCGTTTAACCCAGTCTCTTTATCTAGGTAATCTTTCTTAGGTCCACAATCTACGTCTAGCCAAAAAGATTTAAAATATTTGGCGTTTGTCGCTAATCGGTTTTCGTTAGTCCTAAATTTTGCACACCCAAAGTAAACGTCATATTCTTGTGCAGCTAACACCTCGCAATGGGATGCTGCATCGTCGACATTATCAAAAAACTTAGAATTTGGCTGACCTCTCCTAATCCCTAAAATGCAGTAGTAGCCCTGCGTTGCAGTGACATGTTTTAAGAAATCGCGCTTGTCCATAACTGACTCTAATCAATAGGGGTAAAAAAGGGCGGTACTGAGACCGCCCCGTTAGAAGAAAAAGATACTATCTTAATCGTCCCATTCGTCCAACAAGCTATCTATGTCAGTAGGCGCCGCTGGTGCTTCAACTTTTTTAGTAGAGGCTACTTTCTTAGGTTCTGCAACGGGTGCAGGTTCTGCTACAAATTCCGCTACGTCTTCATTTTTTGCTTTAGCGGCACTTGGTCTTGCACTCACTGATTGCGCTTTCGGAGCTTCACCCAAATCCATAGATGCATGGTCAAAACTAATTGCGTTAATAGCCTCAATGGTTTTGCCTTTTTCCTTAGCAAAGTAATATTCTTCTTCAGTCAATGGGCGTACCGCACGGAATGTAATCTTCGGAGTTGATGAGCTAGTATCAAATCGTGCTTCTGTTACAACACCAGTTACCTGTACACCGTTAGCTTTTAAGAACTGAGCGTAGGCAGTTAAAGGCAATTTGCCATTTTCACCGGTACCAAATAATGATTGAGCAGGAACTACTAACTGATATACGCTGGCTTCATCACTCAGGTCGTTCTCTAAGACCACAGCAAGTCTACGGCTGTAACGACAAGCGCGAGACCCATTAGTGCCAGAACCTGCAATGTCCTGCGGGCAACCTGCACAAGTTGTCGCTTGTGGATTTTTGATAGAGGCATCGGGTTTATCTCCGTTTAAGCTAGTGCAGTCTGGACGTAATGATTCACCTTCTACGAAGGTTTTACCATAGAAAGTCCGGCTATTATTCGGTGCAGCTGCAACGATAATCATGTTCAACGCGCGGTCTTCGTTTTGTGCAACTTCCTTACCACTAACAATCATACGCCAGACAGAACCACGTACCGAGATACGCTTATATGTAGAACTACCACCCGCTAAGGCATCGGTTGCATCATCTTGGTCAGCACGCAAATAAGCAGGTACAGCAGCGCCGTTTGAAAATAAAGTTAATTGGCTCATAGATATTCTCCGGTAGTTTCTAAATCAGTTTCTGGGTGGTTGATAGAGCTGCGTGATGCTAAAAAGGCGTCAATCTGTCCTCTGGTAAAACGCATATGGCGGCTACCTAACTTTGTACATTCTAATTCGCCTGAGCGAACGTAGCGTCTGATGGTTTCTACACTAACTTGCAGGAAGTTAGCTAGTTGCTCTGTGTTTAATAATGGTTCGTTCATCTTGCCCTCGTTACACGAATTGTGTATTTACTGTCTGAGTTAAGCCCTTTAGGGACTACGCCTTCATTTTCTGTAAGGAATGCTTTTAAGTTTCCTTGGTGAATTCTTTGTTCAAGCAAATGTACTGCGTCGTGCTCACGGATAAAGTCGTACATAGCAGACCAATCCGATGTCCAGTATCGAGTTGATACTGAACGAGATACAGTACCAGCAGACGTTTTCATTCCATCTGCACCTGTTTCACGACATATGTCCAGTAACTTATTAGTTACGAGGTCTAGTTGCTCTTTTAGCCTATTGTCCTCTTTTTCATACTCCTGTTGCAACAATGATCGTTTATCTCGTATTTTTACATACGTTGCTACGAGTCTATCTGCAGTCACTTCTGCCATAATTTTATCTCCTAAAATAAACACCGCGTATACCGTGCGGGAACCGTACTGCGTAATCTACGCGACTTTATGCTACGCGTCAACCTCTGCATCTAACATTGCATCAAATAAGGCATCTAAAAACGTTACAAACAACGCTATGAACGCTACAACACCGATCAATGCAACACCTACTAATCGTATTAACGGCATGGGTAATTCTCCTATTGTTGAAAGTGATGGTGGCACGGACATCAAATTCGCGCTGTGCCTTGCGTAAACCAGTCCGGTTCTGGCCATACTTGGCGATGTCATTTATTTCACCATCAAGTGAATACCACTACGACCACGTTTCCGCACTCCGACCTGTCCTTCTGTTTACAGGTAGTGGTATTCCTTCATGGTGCTTGTCTTTCCAAGCTGTCATCGTTACTTTACGAAATAAGACAATAAGCTGTTTACTCTACAATCATCCAGTCATCAGATAACACGTCAGTTTGTGACGCTAACCAAGGCACAATCTTGTCGTCTGCCATTTTCATGTCGATATGGGGGCAGTAATTCATCATTGTGCCTTCTGGATAGAACCGATTGAGTGGCGCACGGTTAACTGGAAAGGTCGAACCAGCCACCAAATACAAGAACATACCCTTGCCATTCCAACCGGCACGGCAAACTTTGTTCCCAGCTTTCAATTGCTCAATAGCCCATCCAAACGATCTGTCTTGTTTTTCTACACCCATAAAATTTCCTTTGTTAAATTAAAAATGATGGTTGCCAGTGCTGATCTCTGGCTTGCGGAAGGTTCCGCTGGTGTGCAACCTAGTATGCACCCCCTGTTCAATTAAGCAATGTCAATTCCCATCGCGTATCAGCCTACGCATTAACCATCACGGCTGGCGACTGATATATGGCTTATACCGAAATTCACGATGAAACCCAGTGGCATAAATGAATCGCCATGCGTGATGGTGCTGGTTACGTTATCCAGCGTCTTTCGACCGTCAATAAGGCTAATACCATTGCATGGGAATGAATAAAACCATGCAAGGAGCAAGTTCACTATGTCAAACTTGGGCAATACCCTATTCTCAGCTTTTGTTGGGCCAATTCTCTGACAACCGCCTGAACACCTCGGGAGAGGCTATAACGCTAAAACTTCTTTGTATAAGTCCATAATAGAATCCATCATTTTACCTTTCTGTTCAAGTGCTTTATAAAAGCGTTCTTCTACAGGGCTTCCTGTTAAATGCACTACCGTACAAGGGGCATCTTGCCCCGCTCTGTGAATCCTATCATTAGCTTGAATGTAGGTTTCATAACTTGTTGTTGGGTTCCACCAGACAATCGTATTTGCCGCAGTTAGTGTCACACCGTGGCTTGCACTCTTAGGTTGAATAACCAGCACCTTAGGGTCAGAAGTAGTTTGAAACTTATCAAAAATTTCAGTTCGCTTCGATACAGGTACTTTACCGTTTATGTTGTCTACAGTCAACCCTTTTTTAGTTAAGTAGCTATTTATCATGTCAATATTATGTCTAAATGCAGCAAATACAATCACTTTTTTACTAGATTCTTCTATAATTTCTTCCAGCACTTTCAAGCGGTTGCTACAATCAAACTCAATCACTTCTTTATTGTCTGTATATACGGTGCCAGAAGCAATCTGAAGTAAGCGCCCTAAGTTTACCGCTGCATTTGCCGCGCTTATTTCTTCCCCAGCTACCTGAATCAACATCTCTTCTTTTAGCTTCCGATAGTACCTTTCCTGTTGAGGGGTCATAGGTACTTCTCTAGTTACATAGGTTCTATCGGGTAAGTCCAAACACTCTTCTTTTGTAAAGCGTATAGCTGGCTGAAGCACTTGATGCACATATGCATTTGCCCCCGCCTTGGGTGAATATTTGAACTGCGTTACTTTAAACATCACAGTATCTCTAAACACACCGAAATTCTTAGGTACTGATGAAGGGTTCATTAATTTAGCTAACCCGTAGGCATCTAAAGGCGATTGTGATGCTGGAGAGCCTGTTAATCCCCAAAGGCGTACATTACCTGCCACAAGATTATTCATTACTTTCCAACGGGTTGTCTGTGCATTTTTATACGCGTTGTATTCGTCTATGACAATTAGGTCAAACCCACCATTTGCTATGGCATCAGCAACCGTTTCCACGCCGTCAAAATTGATGATAACAATCTCAGCACCGCTGTTGATTACCTTTATACGTTTATCTTTACTGCCATGAGCCACATCCACTGACCTGTGCATAACGCTCTTAAATGCATCATTACGCCATGCGGAATTCATAATGGATAGAGGGCACACAACCAAAACACGATTAACTAAGCCCTTTGTCATTAAGTAGTCAGCAGCCCATAAAACACTGCAAGATTTCCCGGATCCCATTTCGTTGAAACAATACGCTCGTTTATGCAACGTAAGAAACGCTGCTGTTTCTCGCTGATGTTTGAATGGCTTATATAGTCCATGCCACGGGTAATCTCGCTCTATCGGAGAGGGTATGTTTTTAATACCTAGGTTGTTCAGCACCATGCACTCTTCGAGACCCCAGTGGACTAGCACTTCTGTGACATCGCCTACTCGTCCAATGACTTGACTCTTTGGTATGACTTCAGTGACTTTTTCAGGTTTACGCAAGCGTAGCTTGAGTGCCTTGTTATTTACTATTTCCATGATGCTCCAATAACGCTGCTTTAGGCAGCGACTCTAAACTGTTTCTTCAGTGATTTCTTCTAATACATCGAACAACGCAGGGCGGTTTAAACTCTTGTCAAAGTACCAAGCTCTGATTGCCTGTTTGCATATCTTTCGTTCTCGTTTAGCTATAAGCAGAGCTAGAGTGACAAAACTGTCACTATGCCTATCTATAATAGACTCTGGTATCCCTGCTTCTATGGCAAGGCGAGATACACCTCGTGTAGTTACACGCATTATTTCTTCCGGTCGTAAGTTCGTTTTGGTTTATGGTTACTGTCTCTTGCATAGCTCTGATTTTTCTTAGAGTCTCCTACGTAGTAACCGTCTGAATTAGAGCCGCCTTTCGATAGAGCTTTTACATGGCATACGTCTTTGCCTTTACGGTCAACGCCTTTCTTATCTAAGGCGCGTCTAGCCCGTTGACGTTCCATTCGTGCGGCATGAGCACCTGGGCGTTTTTTCTCTAGTTCGGTTTCGTACTTATAGTCACGCTTTTCTTTAGGTATTGGCATGGTTACCTCTTTCCATTATGGGGGCACGACAGGGCATCACACCATTTCTTACAAAGCCCATTAGGTTTTGGGTTCCAGACGTTGGTTTCATAGGATGCTTCTAACTGCCGTAGTGGTGCATCAAGTGTAGCAAAAATATCAAATCGACGCTCAAAAGTGTAATCCTCTTTAATGAAGTTTTTACTCACTACAAACAGCAATCCTGCCTTGATATGCTTCACTTCTGGGAACATCAGAAACACCGCCGCTGCCATTAACGCAAGCTGCTTAGTATCCGCATACTTCGCACTTTTGCCTACTTTGTAGTCTATGATCCGAGCAGTATCGCCATTAATAATTACTAAGTCGGCAACGCCTCTGAACCATACGTCTGGTGCAAAAAAGTCACATGCCTCTAGTCTACCATTGCGTCTGGCAATACCTACCTTCATCTCACAATGCTTCTCACCTGGCATTGCTTTTAACTTATCCAGCATGGGTTGGATAAAACTAAACTGAGCAGGGACAGACTTGCCATCCCTGATGTACTCCTCAGCTGCTAAATGCAAATCCTTCCCGTATATCGTCGCCTCAGAGTCAGTAAACTTGACTTCTTTGGTAACTTTCTCTGCCTCATATTTTTTAGGGCAGGTGATGTACGTTGAGATTGAGCTATAGCTCCACGCTGGAATAGAAGACATTGATACC
>Ga0208005_1000038_pt1 | contig 52794 bp, 55 predicted proteins | sample DEB19_08_DNA_3_FD_184530 | JGI IMG/M metagenome (GOLD analysis project Ga0208005, IMG submission 184530) | Aqueous microbial communities from the Delaware River and Bay under freshwater to marine salinity gradient to study organic matter... | ecosystem: Environmental > Aquatic > Marine > Coastal... | reverse complement strand
CACCGCAGATCCTCCGTGCGGCATTACCGTGCCGAACTCCCCCAGGGCTGGAAGGCAGCAAGGGTAGGCCCGCTCTAATGGGTGTGCGGGGGATCCTTCTAAGAGCGCTCGTTAGGTAAGGAGGTCGATATGTCACTCGCGTTATATCGCAAGTATCGTCCTTCGATTTTCGCTGATGTTATTGGCCAAGAACATGTGACGGTTCCACTATCTAATGCTTTGGAATCTGACCGAATTCATCATGCATATTTATTCTCTGGTCCTCGTGGTTGCGGAAAAACTTCAAGCGCTCGAATCATGGCTCGCTCTCTTAATTGCGAAAAAGGTCCAACTCCGAATCCTTGCGGAAAATGCCAGTCCTGTACTGATTTAGTGGCAAATGGCCCCGGCTCGATTGATGTGATTGAACTCGATGCCGCAACGCACGGTCTTGTTGATGACGCTCGCGATTTGCGCGATAAAGCATTCTTTGCCCCAGTTAATTCTCGCTACAAGATTTACATCATTGATGAAGCACACCAACTTGGGCCGGGCGCTGCAAATGCGTTATTGAAGGTTGTTGAAGAACCGCCCCCACATGTTTTGTTTATTTTTGCTACTACTGAACCAGAAAAATTAATTGCAACAATCCGCTCGCGTACTCACCACTACCCATTCCGATTAGTCCCACCTGGAATTCTTGGCGAGCACCTGGAAAAAGTCTGCGCTGCTGAAAATGTGAAAGTTGAAAAGGGTGTAATTCCACTTGTGGTTCGCGCTTCTGGTGGCTCGGTGCGTGATGCACTTTCTGTGCTCGGCCAACTACTTGCCGGTGCTGGAAAAGATGGCGTTACTTATGACATCGCTGTCCAGTTACTTGGCTATACCGATGGCGCGCTTCTTGATGATGCAATCGATGCAATAGGTGCTCGCGATACTGCGACTTTGTTTAAGACAATTGATGTCTTAGTGGAGTCGGGCCACGATCCACGTCGCTTCGCATTTGATTTATTGGAGCGGCTCCGTGATCTTGTTATTGTCGAGGCGCTCGATGATGGCGCTAGCTCGGTCCTTCGTGGCTATCCTGAAGATCAACTCGCTCGGATGCGCTCTCAAGCATCACGGATTGGAAGCGCTTCTCTGAATCGTGCTGCATCTGTTGTGGCTGATGGACTCACCCAGATGCGGGGAGCTACTCCACCACGATTAATTCTCGAACTTGTTGCTGGAAAGATCACTATTCCGATGGGTGATAACGCCGATCTTGGATTGCTGTCCCGGATGGAACGTCTCGAACGTCAATCTGGCTTTGATGTTGCTCCAAGCGCTCCCGTTGTAAAGCAAGAAAAATCAGCGCCTAAAGCGGAAGTTAAAGCTGAAACTCAATCCAAACCGTTAAAAACAGAAGAGAAGAAAATTGCTACTACACCAGAAAAACCAGCCGGAAACGCCGATATTGCTGCGCTTCGCCGGATGTGGCCCGATGTGATTGAGAATGTAAAGCGCCGTAGAAGATTAAGCTGGTCCTTACTTTCCGCCAGCGCCCAGATCATTTCGGTTGACGATAAGCACATTACTTTAGGAATCGTAAATGCGGGCGCAAGAGATTCATTTATCCGCTCCGAAAGCGAAGCGATTGTGAGTGAAGCATTCTTAGAAGTAACGGGCGTGAAACGAAAGATTGAAGTGATAGTAGATTCAACTGTTTCTCCTACGTCAGCCGCCTCAAAAACTGCTCGCACCGATGAAGATCCAGATGATGAAACTCAACTTTCTGGAACTGAACTCTTGATGAAAGAACTTGGCGCTCAAGTTATTGCTGAGAGCGAGAAGTAATGTACGAAGGAATTATTCAAGAGTTGATTGATGAACTCGGACGCCTACCGGGTATTGGTCCTAAGAGCGCCCAACGAATCGCATTTCACATAGTCCAATCTGAACGAGTTGATGTAAATCGATTGGTTGAAGTACTTCGCTTAGTAAAAGAGCGCGTGAAGTTCTGTACCCAATGTTTCAATGTCGCTGAAGAAGACGAATGCAAAATCTGTCGTGACCCACGGCGCGACCCTTCAGTCTTGTGCGTTGTTGAAGAAAGTAAAGATGTGGTTGCAATCGAAAAGACCCGTGAATTTCGCGGGAAGTACCATGTACTTGGCGGCGCCATAAGTCCGATAGATGGAATCGGCCCTGAACAACTCAAGATTCGCGAACTGTTGACCCGTCTTGCCGATGAACGCATTAAGGAGATCATCATCGCCACCGACCCCAACCTTGAGGGTGAAGCGACGGCAACCTATCTGGCTCGCACCATGAAGCCTCTGGGCATCAAGATCTCACGCCTTGCATCCGGGCTTCCCGTGGGTGGAGATCTTGAATACGCCGATGAAGTGACGCTTGGTCGCGCATTTGAAGGACGTCGCTCCCTAGATCTCTAATAGTGAGACGGTCTCTGTCTCATAATTCAAGATAATCTCTCACTTTTCTCTACCCTCTGCCACCATTCCGCCATGGGTTTGATAGTCCAGAAATTTGGAGGCTCCTCCGTTGCTGATGCCGAGAGCATCAAGCGCGTTGCCGCCCGTATTGCCTCCACCAAGCGCTCCGGCCAGAGCGTGGTCGTCGTGGTTTCTGCCATGGGCGATACCACCGATGAATTGATCGATCTGGCTAATCAAGTCTCGCCGATGCCTCATGGCCGCGAGCTCGACATGTTATTGACCGCCGGTGAGCGAATTTCGATGGCGCTCCTTGCGATGGCAATCTCAAATCTCGGTTTAGAAGCTCGATCATTTACCGGAAGCCAAGCTGGAATCATCACAACTTCTACTCATGGACGTGCGCGCGTTATTGATGTGACTCCTGGTCGAATCAAAGAAGCCCTTGATGAGGGCGCAATTGCAATTGTTGCTGGTTTCCAAGGTATTGCCCAAGACACAAAAGACATCACAACTCTTGGTCGTGGTGGTTCCGATACAACAGCGGTTGCGCTAGCCGCGGCACTTGAAGCAGATGTTTGCGAGATCTACACCGATGTCGATGGTGTCTTCAGCGCTGATCCAAGAATTGTCAAAGCTGCTCGCAAACTTAAGAGCGTAACTTATGAAGAAATGTTAGAACTCGCAGCTTCGGGTGCAAAGGTTCTTCACTTGCGTTGCGTGGAATATGCCCGTCGATTTAATTTACCAATTCATGTCCGCTCATCATTTTCAAATTTAGAAGGAACCTGGGTCGTCAAAGACCAACCTGAAGGAGGAAGCATGGAACAAGCAATCATCTCTGGTATCGCTCATGATAAGAGCGAAGCCAAGATCACCATCGTCGGAGTGCCTGATCGGGCCGGCGTTGCTGCTCGAATCTTTCAATCGATTGCTGATGCTGACATCAACATCGACATGATCGTCCAAAATGTTTCTGCGGCTGCTACAGGGTTAACTGACATTTCATTTACCTTGCCACGAACCGAAGGATCACGCGCAACAGGAATTGTCCAGAAACTTCAAGGCGAAATTGGTTTCCAATCAATTCAATATGATGACCAAATCGGCAAATTATCATTAATTGGCGCTGGTATGCGCTCCCATCCTGGCGTTACCGCAACCTTCTTTGCGGCTATGGCAGATGCGGGAGTCAATATTGAAATGATTTCAACTTCTGAAATTCGTATCTCAATTGTTTGTCGCCAAGCAGATATCGAACGCGCCGTCCAAGCAGCGCATACTGCTTTTGATCTTGATGCCGATCAGATCGAAGCAGTTGTTTACGGCGGTAGTGGTAGATGAGCAAAAAACCATCTCTTGCTGTCGTAGGCGCTACTGGCGCAGTCGGTACCGTCATGCTCGATATCTTGAGCAAACGCGAGAATGTATGGGGCGAGATTCGACTCATCGCGTCGGCTCGTAGCGCAGGTAAGAAATTGTTATGTCGCGGGGAAGAGCTAACTGTTGTTGCGCTTTCGCCTGAAGCATTCGATGGCATTGACGTTGCCATGTTCGATGTTCCCGATGAAGTTTCTGCGGAGTGGGCACTGATTGCTGCATCGCGTGGCGCGATTTGTGTAGATAACTCTGGAGCTTTCCGAATGGATCCAGAAGTTCCACTTGTAGTTCCAGAAGTTAATCCTGATGACGTCAAACGTCGCCCAAAAGGAATCATCTCTAATCCAAATTGCACAACGCTCTCGATGATTGTTGCAATGGGTGCGCTTCATAAAAAATACTCACTGAAAGAGTTAGTTGTCGCTTCCTACCAGGCAGCATCAGGTGCTGGTCAATCTGGACTTGATTCCCTCCGTGCCCAAATTAAAGAAGTAGCTGGCACAAGTGTTGGCGATAATCCAGGCGATGTTAGGACTGTCATCAATGACAATGGACCATTTCCAGCTCCGCTCGCACTCAATGTTGTGCCCTGGGCCGGTTCGCTAAAAAACGATGGCTACACTTCCGAAGAGTTGAAAGTCCGCAATGAATCTCGCAAGATTCTTGGTCTTCCAGACCTTAAAGTTTCTGCGACCTGCGTTCGAGTTCCAGTTCTCACCACCCACTCACTAGCCGTGCACGCAGTCTTTGATAATGAAGTGTCACGCGATGAAGCCCAGAACGTTCTTTCAAACGCCGCGGGTGTGAAACTCGTCGATGATCCAGAAAATTACAAGTTCCCAACACCAGCTGATGTTGTTGGGACTGACCCAACCTGGGTCGGAAGAGTCCGTAAATCACTCGACAATCCCAAGGCGCTAGATCTCTTCGTCTGTGGCGACAACCTTCGTAAAGGCGCTGCGCTTAACACTGCACAAATTGCTGAATTGGTCAATAGCGAGATTGAGAATTTCACTTAGATATGCAAATCACTGAAAAGTTTCCGTTTACAAATTTATATAAATATATAACTTTCGCGATTGCTATTGGAATTATTCTTCGCCCGCTTAGTTTCAGCGGAGTAGGAGATTTCCTTATCTATCTGAAAGGTTCTCGTGAACTCGTCTCTGGTATTGACCTATACGAGATTGACCGAGCTCCATTCGGAAGCCGATATTTTAATGGCCCATTATTGGCAATACTTCTTTTCCCATTTACTTACCTAGATTCTGGCGTTGCCCTATTCCTATTCCGACTGATGAATATCATTGCGATTTCATTGGCATTAAAAAAATATGTCGGATCAAAAATGAGAGAATTTCCAGAAGCTTATCTATTACTATTTCTTTTATTTCCTGTTCGGATGAATACTAATTTAGCACAAGGTTCCGGCATCGCTTTGTTACTTTATCTTTGGACTTGTAGTCTTCTGTTTAATAGAAATTCAAAGAAACGGACTAGCACAAACCAATTTTTGGCTTCTTTTGCTTTCGTGCTTGCATCTAACTACAAGCCTCAACTTGGTCTACTATTGTTTATATTTGCGATTTTAATGAAGAAAAAGTTCTTTTTTATTGGAGTTTTCACTCAGATTTTATCTCTGGAAATCTTCGTGCGACTTTTTGATTGGAAATTCAGCTATTTCAACTGGCTCAATCTCCTTATTGAGAGGTCAACGAGAATACAGAATGGTGGCTCAGAAGCCCTCTTTGGTCCTCTTGCTCTTATGGGTCATTTGTTTAGTTTTAATCCCACTTATTTTGTTGCGATAATACTCCTTGTCTTGATGTGCTTTTTTCTATGGGCTTCAAAAAGATGCAGAATAATCAATAGGCGAGAAATTGATATGGAATTTGGTCAACTATCGTTGGTCTTGGCGCCACTAACTGTTAGCTATTCACCACTTCAAGACTCGATTGCTGTCGTTCTATTTTTATTTCTTACTGTCAATCGTAAATTACAAAGAAAAACCAACGTGATAGAGGTTATTGCGCTCGTATTACTTTTACTACCGACAGATAAATCGCTTCTGAATTTTTTGTTATTAGTTATCGTTGGCGTTTCTCTGATACACCCAAGGCGAGTTGACTTTTTGATCCTTTTACCAGCGCTTTTTCTTGTCATAGTTTTTTTTGAAAAATATTGGTATAGCCACATGATCTATGATTTGGCTGGTTTAGGAGTTCTTATGTTGGCTATAAATAGTGTTGCAAAGAGTATCAAAATTGTAGATTATCCAAACATTGAGAAACCTTGAAAAGTTTTTCAATAATTGCTTTTAGACTGATTTTATTATTATAAGATTTTGCAAATCACATCCATTATGAACTAGAAATTGTGGGCTTGTTTATAACTAAATTCGATATACACAGAAAAACTCAGCTTAACTAAGAGGATTATCAGGTTCATATATCCCAAAAGCCATACCATTTACCCAAACAGGAGTCATTGTAAACAAAAAGTTCGACTACTTCTCAATATAAGTGCGAACCTGGTTATGTAATCCTTCCTCAATCCCAACACGAGCACTCCATCCGAGAACTTTTTTGGCCTCGGAGTTTAGGCCTGAAGTTTCTTGCTGATCGCCTGTTCTTCCCGGAGCCTTAATTCGCCTTAAAGTATTGTTTGTATATTTCTCCAAAATCTCAATGGCATGGTTAAGTGAGATAGTGTCGTCCCCGCAAATATTTAGAATACTTCTTTGAGGAGCTTTATATTCTGCTAATAGTGTTGCTTCAACAATATCGTCAATATATGTGTTTGATCTCTTTTGCTCACCATCGCCATAAATTGTAAAAGTCTCATTCTCAACCAGTGACCTAATGATTTTTGCGTATGCCATGTCGGGTCTTTGTTTGGGGCCGTAGACAGAAAAGTAGCGAAGTATTTTTGCAGGAATTGCATACCAGTCGTTGTAGGCAAGAAGTAATTTTTCAGCGGCTAACTTCGAAACTCCGTATGGTGAAGTTGGATTCAAATCCTGTACTTCGCTACCTACAGCATGCTTGCCATAAATTGATGAGGTGGAAGCTTGTATAAATGATCTAAGTTCAATTTTTCTTGAATACTCTAAAAGTCGATTAAGGGCTGACAGATTACATTCATAGTAAGGCTTGAACTTTGACCAATCAGCGATAAGTCCTGGCATGGCGGCTTCATTGATAATCGAATCAATAGGATAATCATTCAGCACTTCAAAGTCGTCTGTTCTTAGATCAAATTGCAGTTTGACTAAATTAGATGATTGGAGATTTTCCCAGCGCTCCCTCTTCAATTTCTCGGAATATAGATTTGGAAGGAAACAATCCAATGCAATAACTTTGCGTTCTTGTTCGATAAGTTTCTCCGTCAATCGAGAGCCTATAAATCCCGCCGCTCCAGTCACCAAAACAAAATTTGAGGTCATGGAACTAGCGTAACAATAGAAACTTCACTCGGGCAGAAAACTCGGATTGGCGCAAAAGGGCTAAAACCCATTCCTGCCGAGACATTGAGCCATGGTTCATTCTCAACTTTTGTGAGTCCACGCGAGCGCCAATTCGGTAGATCGCAATTAGTGGTGAGCGATCGACTTCCGCCGAACCACGGCACACGAACTTGCCCACCATGGGTATGGCCGGCAAAAACTACATCGACTAAATCTTTCTTCATGCCTTCCATAACCCGTTTATAAGGGGCATGTGTGACGCCGATGGAAATATCACTTCGTGGTTTTCCAGAAACTTTCGAATAGTCATCGAGCCCAAGATGCGCATCATCTGTGCCTCGAACATCAATAGAAATTCCGTTAATAGTAATGGACGAGCGTCGATTATTAAGATTAAGCCATCCGCGCTCAGTAAGTTCTTGATCTAACGTATCTGTATCGAGTTTAGAACCTAATCTTCGAGTGCCATCATCTTTCTGTAGATAGGAAAATGGATTTTTAAATCGGGGAGCGTAGTAATCGTTAGATCCAAAAACATATAGCCCTGGGAAATCGAGTAAGCCATCTAAAGCATCAAGCGCAGTTTCGATTGCACGAGGATGGGCAAGAAAATCACCGGCACTGATCACAAGATCCGGCTTGTACGACACCCAACTTTTGATATCTGCTATCTCTCGCTTTCGCCGTGGTGTGAGATGAAGGTCAGAAAAATGCAAAATACGAATATCGCGCGACCCTGAAGGCAAGATTGGTACCGAAACTTCGCGTAGTTGATAACCCATAGGCGTGAGAAGATACCGCTATGGCTCTGAAAGAAAAACTACAGAACGATCTGACTGAGGCGATGCGCGCTCGCGATGAAGTGCGCTCCAGCACAATTCGAATGGTCCTGACCGCAATTAAGAACGAAGAGGTTTCCGGGAAAGAAGCTCGAGAATTGAGCGATGCCGAAGTAATCACCGTTCTCTCACGTGAAGCAAAGAAGCGCCGTGAAGCAGCAGAAGCTTTCGAACAAGCCGGGGCTAAAGATCGAGCTGACATGGAAAAAGCAGAAGGTGTTGTCATTGCTGAATATTTGCCAGTCCAATTAAGTGAATCCGAGATAAAAGAGATGATTAATGCAGCCATCGCAGAAACTGGTGCGACTGGTCCTCAACAGATGGGTCTAGTTATGAAATCCATTCAACCAAAGATTGCTGGCCGCGCTGACGGCGGAGTTGTTTCGTCATTAGTTAAGGCTACACTTTCAGGAGGTAATTAAATGAAGTTCGAATATGCCACTGTTCCACTTCTTACTCATGCCACAAAGCAGATTCTTGATACCTGGGGTTCAGATGGATGGGAATTAGTACAAGTAATTCCAGCTCCCGGCGGCGGCGACCAACTCGTTGCGTATATGAAAAGAGAGATCAAATGACCGATGTTCGCGCAAAACTTGCTGAGATTGGATTGAAGTTACCAGTCGCTGCAAAACCGGTTGCGGCCTATGTCCCTGCAATCCGCACCGGAAATCTCGTTTTTACTGCCGGACAACTTCCACTCGTTGATGGTGGGTTGGCTGCGACCGGCAAAGTTGGAAAAGAAGTAAGCGTTGAGGACGCAAAGAAACTCGCCCAAGTATGTGCGCTCAACTGTTTAGCAGCAGTTGAAACCGTCGCTGACGTCAACAAAATCGTAAAAGTTGTTCGCGTTGTTGGTTACGTCAACGGAATCCCTGGATTTATCACACAACCAACAGTCGTTAATGGCGCGAGCGAACTATTTCTTCATATTTGGGGCGAAGCCGGGAAACATGCGCGTAGCGCTGTCGGAATTGCTGAATTGCCTTTGGATGCGCCAGTAGAGATTGAATTAACTGTTGAGATTGCGGATTAGCGGCCGCGCTTAAGTAAGCGCTCGTAATCTAAAATCATCACCGAGCGCGCTTCAAGACGGAGCCAACCGCGTTGAGCAAAATCAGCGAGAGCCTTATTTACTGTTTCGCGAGATGCACCTACGAGTTGGGCCAACTCTTCTTGAGTGAGATCGTGATTGACGAAGAGTCCTTCACTTCGCTTGTCACCGAATTTCACTCCGAGATCAATCAGCGCTTTTGCGACGCGACCAGGAACATCGGAGAAGACTAGATCTCCCACAACTTCATTTGTGCGACGAAGGCGAGATGCAAGACGAGCAAGGAGTTGGAGGGAAACTTCTGGATGTTCTTTTACCCAAGGAATAACTTTGTCTTGACCAAGGGCGAGCAATTTTGAATCGGTAACTGCCGTTGCAGTAGCCGTGCGCGGGCCAGAATCGAAGAGTGAAAGTTCACCGAACATATCTCCAGGTCCAAGAATCATAAGAAGATTTTCGCGACCATCGATTGATTTTGTGCCAAGTTTTACTTTTCCACTCGAGACTACGAAGAGATGATCGCCATTATCACCTTCTTTAAAAAGAGATTGACCTTTGCGGAGCTTCACGAGATTCATCGACGCACGGAGAGTATCGGCGGCTGACGCATCAAGCCCACTAAATATCGGTGCTTTGCGGATTACAGCCTCATCGACATGATCATTCATTCGCGGAGCCACGGCTTAACCCTACTTTTCGAGTGAAAAAGATACAAATTGGGGCTATTTTTGCCGCTATGCGCGAAAGCTTTGCAGATAAGAAGAAGCGCGCACACGCCATTTATCGAATTCTCAGCAAAACGTATCCTGATGTGAAATGCGAATTAGATTTTAAGAGTCCACTTCAATTACTGGTTGCGACTGTTCTTTCTGCGCAATGCACTGATAAACGAGTAAATGCGGTGACGCCTGCTCTATTTAAGAAATATAAGAACGTCCGTGCTTTTGCTGGCGCCGACATGAGAGAACTGCAATCTCTTATCAAATCAACAGGATTCTTTCGAGCGAAAGCGAAGAGTATTAAAGGTCTGTCTACCGTCATTGTTTCTGAATACAACGGCAAAGTTCCACACACCTTAGAAGAATTGATTACTCTTCCTGGCGTAGGTCGCAAGACCGCAAACGTGGTCCTTGGACATGCATTCGATACTCCGGGGCTTACTGTTGATACTCACTTTGGACGGCTAGTTCGACGTTTTGGTTGGACCAAAGAGACAGATCCAGTAAAAGTGGAATTTGCAATTATGGAATTAATTCCAAGAAAAGAATGGACCAACCTCTCACAACGACTGATTTGGCACGGTCGTCGGGTATGTCACTCACGTAAACCGGCCTGCGCAGCATGTCCTTTGGCTAAGTTATGTCCAAGTTTCGGAATCGGTGAGATAGATCTAACGAAAGCACGAGCGATGGTCAAGAGCGATAAGGATTTTCGATGAAACGAATTGCCCTTGCACTTCTTCTGCTTTTGACATCGTGCTCAACAACCACACAAAACACAACGAGCATCGAATCTTTTGCGCCATGTAATTCCATTCGATACACAGGAATGAAAGCTGGTGGCACCTTTGTGGAGTGCTTAGAAAACACAAGTGAGCTAGCCCTGGAAGGCATCGAAGGTCCAGCAGTAATTTCGGCATGGGCAAGTTGGTGTAGCAATTGCGAAGCGCAACGTGAGAATTTCATTCGGCTTTATAAAGAAGCAGGGGATCAACTGCAGGTCATTGGTCTTGATCGAGATGAAAGCTCGAAGTCCGACGGATATAACCACGCCTTGAAGAAAGGTATGGCGTATCCACAACTTTATGATCCTGATGGACGAAGTATCGATCTCTTTGGGCCTGGTGTTCCTATCACTCGCTTTATTGATTCTTCAGGCAAGCTCGCTTTCTTGAAAGTTGGTGGTATTTATTCTTACGATGAAATGCGGACCCTCGTTAAAGAACATCTTGGGATAGATATTCCGTGATTCTAGATATTGCTCTACTCATTGCGGGGATTATCGCAATCGCGACTGGCTATAACAGAGGGGCTCTTGCAACACTCTTGTCGATTATTGGTTATGTTGGCGGTGGCGTCGCAGGATTTGCGGCGGCACATTGGTACACCGGCGAATGGAAAGGTTTAGCGGCGATTATCGCCCTTCATCTCATCGGGATTTTTCTTGGCGCTAGTGCAGGAAAGTGGTTTCTTGAAAAGACGGGAGTTGGGATCCATAAAAGAATTCTTTTTGGACCATTGAAATTCCTTAATTCAATCGGCGGTGCAACTCTTTCACTGGCTCAAGCAGTATTAGCGGCCTTTGTGATTATCACTCTTATAGATTATTTGCCGTGGAATTTGCCACATTCCCTCATCGAAAATAGCAAGGTCTATAAGGAGATCTCAGATTTCAATCTTCTTTCTTTTCAGATTTCAGACCTTCTGAAATCAACTTCATTACGTTGGGATCAGCTAAGGTCGTAGCGTCACCAACTGCGCGATTCTCGGCCACATCCCGCAACAAGCGGCGCATGATTTTTCCGCTTCGAGTCTTAGGCAGTTCCGCCACAACCATTATTTGACGCGGTTTAGCAATCGCACCAATTTCTTTCGTGACGTGATCTCGGAGTGACTTTTCTAAATCCTTATCTGGGTTAACCCCTCCGCGAAGAATCACAAAAGCGACTATTGCTTGTCCCGTCAACGAATCATTCGCTCCAACAACAGCTGCTTCAGCCACAGCAGGATGTGAAACTAACGCTGATTCCACTTCAGTTGTAGAGATGCGATGTCCAGAAACATTCATCACATCATCTACGCGCCCCAATAACCATAACGCGCCATCATCATCGAGCTTTGCGCCATCGCCGGCAAAGTACAAACCTTCAAAACGTGACCAATATGTTTCTTTGTAGCGCTCTGGCTCTCTCCATACACCACGCAACATCGAGGGCCAGGGTTTATCGAGAACTAAATAACCGCCGCCACCATTTCCTACGTCATTGCCCGAATCATCAATTACCTTCGCGCTAATTCCAGGCAGCGTACGCATTGCCGAACCAGGTTTGGTTGCTGTTACTCCAGGCAGTGGTGAAATCATGATCGCACCGGTTTCGGTCTGCCACCACGTATCAACGATCGGACAACGATTTCCACCAATCACGTCGCGGTACCACATCCATGCTTCTGGATTAATTGGTTCACCAACGGAACCTAAAAGTCGGAGCGACGTTAAATTGTATTTATTTGGGAATTCATCGCCCCACTTCATCCAAGTGCGAATCAAAGTGGGCGCGGTGTAAAGAATGGTGACGCCATACTTTTCAATCATCTCGAAGATACGTCCCTTATGCGGAGTATCGGGCGTGCCTTCATACATAACTTGAGTGGCGCCATTTATCAGCGGTCCATACACAACATATGAATGTCCCGTTACCCAACCCACGTCGGCGGTGCACCAATAAATATCTTTTTCTGGTTTCAAATCAAAAACCATCCGATGTGTGAAAGCGGCCTGGGTGAGGTATCCGCCAGTTGTGTGTGCAATTCCTTTAGGTTTTGCTGTGGTTCCAGAGGTATAGAGAATGAAAAGTGGATGCTCGCTATCGAAAGCTTGCGCTTCATGGTCCGCGCTCTGTTTATCTACGAGGTCATGCCACCACGTATCTCGTGGTGACATCGCAGTTTCTTGTCCTGTGCGATTCACAACAAGGACGTTCTTGACGTTCGTTTCACCTTTTAAAGCTTCATCAACAATCGGCTTGAGCGCAAAAGCGCCGCCTTTTCGGAATCCACCATCAGCGGTAATCACAAGCGTGGCATCGGCATCTTGAATTCGAGCTAACAAAGAATCGGCAGAAAAACCGCCGAACACCACGCTGTGGGCTGCACCAACTCGGGCACAAGCCAACATTGCTATCGCAGCTTCGGGAATCATCGGCATATAAATTGCGACTCGATCACCATCTTTAATCCCTAAAGATTGAAGCGCATTCGAAGTCTTCTTAACTTCAATGAGCAAGTCTGCATATGTGATCTTGCGAGTATCGCCTGGTTCGCCTTCAAATAAAAATGCAACTCGATCTCCACGACCTTCAAGAACATGACGATCTAAAGCGTTATATGAAGCATTAAGTTTTCCGCCCACAAACCACTTCGCAAATGGTGGTTGCCAATCTAGAACTTTCTCCCACTTTTTATGCCAATGAAGTACAGAGGCTTGCTTCTCCCAGAACGCTAATCGATCTCGTTCAGCTTCGTCATACATCTCAGCTTTCGCATTCGCTTGTGCGGCAAATTCAGCCGATGGCGGAAAGGTGCGATTTTCGCTTAAGAGATTGGAGAGTGAGTCATTCATAACCGTGAGATTACCAGCGCAAAGTTTTCCCCACTATGGCCTTGGCCAACATTTCTGTCACATCGGGTGCGGCATAGTGCGCGAATTCGCAAGACCATCACTAGACCAGTTAAAGGAAGGCAAGCACTCATGTTTATTGCAGCAGCAACCATCATAGGAACGAATCTCTATGACATCCTCATGAAGATTCTTGGCTCGGAAGTCATGCGCACCGTCTTCTCCTATCTCATCCGCCAGGCACTCACGCGCGTTGGGCTATAGGAGATAGCGCTAATTTCTCCTATCTCGTGATTTGTGTGAAAATTGCCCGTAATCCTCGAGGTAGGAGATCTTGTGCCAGCCATTGTCTTACTTGGTGCTCAATGGGGCGATGAGGGCAAGGGTAAAGCGACCGACATTCTCGGCGACAAAGTCAAATATGTAGTTCGCTATCAAGGCGGAAATAACGCGGGCCATACCGTCGTCATCGGCGACCAGAAATACGCACTTCATTTATTGCCTTCTGGGATTCTTACTCCAACGTGTATTCCGGTGATTGGCAACGGTGTTGTTATTGATCCTGCAGTTCTTCTTGAAGAAATTCGTGGTTTAAATGAACGGGGAGTTGATACCTCTCACCTCAAAATTTCTACTAATGCTCATCTCATAACTCCGTATCACCGCACCATCGATAAAGTTTCGGAACGTTTTCTTGGTAAAGCAAAGATCGGTACGACCGGTCGCGGCATCGGACCTGCTTATGCCGACAAGATCAATCGCATTGGAATTCGCATTCAAGATCTCTTTGATCATTCTATCTTGCGCCAGAAAATAGAAGGAGCGCTTCGCGATAAAAACCAAGTCCTCATCAAAGTTTTCAATCGCAAAGGCATCGAGATTGATGAAGTACTGAAGGAATATCTTGAGTACGCCGAAATCTTGCGGCCCTATGTCACCGACACTTCACTGCTTCTTAATCAAGCACTTGATAAAGGTGAAACAGTTCTTCTAGAAGGTTCCCAAGGAACTCTCCTTGATGTTGATCATGGAACTTATCCATTTGTGACCTCCTCAAATCCAACTGCTGGCGGAGCATCGACGGGATCTGGAATTGGACCGACTCGAATTTCACGAGTTATTGGCATCGTTAAGGCCTACACAACTCGCGTTGGATCTGGGCCTTTCCCCACTGAACTTTTCGATGATGATGGCGAGAAATTACGCTCGATTGGTGGCGAATTTGGAACTACAACGGGACGTTCACGACGCACCGGGTGGTATGACGCTCCTATCGCGCGTTACGCAGTTCGTATCAACGGACTTACCGATTTCTTCCTCACCAAACTTGATGTTCTGACAGGATGGGAGAAGATTCCCGTCTGCGTTGCCTATGAGATCGATGGAAAGCGCGTTGAGGAAGTCCCTTCATCACAATCTGATTTCCATCATGCCAAGCCAATCTATGAATATTTACCAGGTTGGAGTGAAGATATTTCTAAAGCCCGCAAGATTAGTGATCTTCCTGTGAATGCCCAGAAATATGTGAAGTTTCTTGAGGAAATATCTGGAGCTCCCATGAGCGCCATCGGTGTTGGTCCTGGCCGAAATGAAACCATTGTTGTGAAAGACTTGATCTAGATGAAAAGAGTATTGGTAATTGGTGGAGCAGGCTATATCGGCTCTCACGTTGCACAAGTTCTATGCGATGGTGGTTACGAAGTACGAATCTTTGATGATTTCTCTAATGGACTTGAACGACGAGTTGCTGGAAGATTTTCAGATGTAGTCAAAGCAGATGTTCTTGACAGAGAAGCTCTCCTTGAAGCGATGGATGGAATTGATTCAGTAATTCATTTGGCTGCAAAGAAAGCGGTTGAGGAATCAGTATCAAATCCTTTGAAATATTATGAAAATAACGTTGGCGGAACTCTCAATATTCTTGCAGCCATGTCAGCCCGAAAAGTGAAGCGCATAGTATTTTCATCAACAGCGGCCGTTTATGCTCCGAATGAGAAAAGTGAAATTGAAGAAATAGATTTAGTAAGTCCACTTTCTCCATATGGCGCTACTAAAGCAATCTCTGAGGAACTTATAAAGAACGTCGGTATTGCCGAAGGATTCTCAACTGTGTCATTACGATACTTCAACGTAGTTGGTGCAACTCAAGTCGCGTTTGGCGATAATTCAAAAGACAATTTAGTCCCTAAAGTGTTTACCGCAGTTCGCCAAAATCAAAAACCAGAAATTTATGGCTCGGACTACCCCACAAAAGACGGGACATGTATTCGCGACTACATTCATGTGGGGGATCTAGCAGAAGCCCACGTTTCAGCTCTTCGCGCAATCGAGAAAAATGAGATTCATGAGGTCTACAACGTTGGATCTGGAACCGGCTACTCAGTTCTCGAAATGATGAATCAAATTAGTGCAACCATGCAAAGAACCTTAGAACCGGTGCGAGCAAATCGTCGTGCAGGAGATATTCCACAACTTATCGCCTCAATAAAAAAGATAGAAAGAGACTTAGGCTGGAAACCACACTTTACTTTGAAAGAAATGATTGATTCAGCGTGGGAAGCTGAAGTAGGGAATAATCAATGACCAGCGTTCTTGGCGATCGGTATGCCTCCAAAGAGATGCAAGAAATCTGGTCTCGTGAATTCAAAATTATTAAGGAACGTGAACTTTGGGTTCATGTTCTCCGCTCACAGAAGGATTTGGGCCTTAATGTCGATGCGTCAGTTATTAAAGCTTATGAAGAGAAGATTCATTCGATAAATCTTTTGAGTATCGACGAGCGCGAACGCACCACACAGCATGATGTGATGGCAAGAATTCACGAATTTAATTCTTTGGCTGGGCATCAGGATATTCATATCGGAATGACAAGCCGCGATTTAACAGAAAATATCGAAATCTTCCAGGTTAAGAGTTCTCTCGATTTAGTCTTATTCAAATGCGATGCACTACTTCTTCGATTAGTGGAATTCTCTGATCGATACAAAGATTTAGCTACTGTCGGGCGAACGCACAATATGCCAGCCCAAGTTACAACTCTGGGAAGACGTTTTTCCATGTGGCTGGAAGAGCTCTTTTTTGCTCGGCAACATTTAGTTGAATTTATGGATCGTCTCCCGATTCGAGGCATCAAAGGAGCTCTGGGGACTCTCCAAGACCTTCAACAACTTTTTCCGGGTGGAACTAGGGAAATCAACGAAGATTTGAAAAAGTTTCTCGGAGTTGAAAACGAACTTATTGCTCCTTCTCAAATATATCCGCGATCCATTGATTTTGAATTAGTAACCCTGCTCTCACAGATTTCAGCTGCCCCTTCGAATCTCGCATTCAATATTCGCTTAATGGCTGGGCAAGGGCTCTTAAACGAAGGTTTTGCGAAAAGCCAAGTTGGTTCATCTGCAATGCCTCACAAGATTAATCCACGATTAAGTGAGCGGGTTAATTCACTTGCATCAGTAATAAAAGGCCACGTGACGATGATTCAAGAGCTGTCGGGCAATCAGTGGAATGAGGGAGACGTTTCTTGCAGTGTTGTCAGGCGCGTAGTTTTGCCAGATGCATTTTTCGCTATTGATTCTGTATTGGATACGACCATAAGGGTCATGGATGATTTAGTTGTTAATGAGAAAGCGATCGAAGTTGAGGTCGATGAAAACATGCCACTACTACTTTCAAGTTCAATTTTGATGTGTGCAGTTAACAATGGTGCGGGTCGTGAAGAGGCCCATGCTACTATCAAAAAACTAGCAAACATTGCCCGTGCTGAAGGAAGCGATATACAACAGCGATTTTTTGCCCTAGTCGCGCAAGAGAGTTCGCTTCAAGTGACTAGTGAAGATTTAACCCAGTTAACGAGCAGATCTGAACTTGTGAAAAGCGCGGTCGAACAAGTAAAGGAATTGGCAAAAAAAGTCACCGTAAAAGTCGGTTCGGTGGACTCCCATAAGGCATATGTTCCAGGAAAATCAATCTAGTTTTGTAGAATAAGTGTATGGCAAAGAAATCTCGTACTCCTCAGAAACGGAATAGTAATTCTCTTCGCAACCAGCTTTTTGCATTTTCGCTTCTTGCCCTTTTAATTAAATTTGCAATTATTTCCCGGATCCAAGGTTTTGATTGGTTTGCTGCAGGGAATGGCAGTGTGGCAAACGGACTAAAGGGAATGCTGGACAACAACTATGCCCCTGCGAACGTTTGGTACGGAGCCGATGCGGAGAATTATTTGCGATCGGTAACAGGACTTTTCCGAGATGGTTTTTTATCCAAAGAAGGTAACTTGCATTATTGGCCCGCGGGATATCCGACTCTTATCTGGTTGGTGGGAATCATCTTCCAAGGCTCCATGTTGGCGATGATCGCAATTCTCCAATCAATACTCTATTGCTTGGCATGCATTTTCTTTTTGGACGAACTCCGTCAAACACGATTAGTCAATTTTGCTTGGCCGGTTGCGATTGCTCTGACCCTAAATCCCACATTAGCGCTCAACACGATAGCGATTGGGTATGAACTGCCTACCGCATCATTTTCGCTCATTGGAATCGCCGCTTTGATGAGGAAATATAGGTATCACAATAGTCAATTACTTGATTCAAATCTTTGGGTTGCGTCAACAAGCTTTACATTTGCAACTTTTATGCAACCCCGCCTCGCAATCCTCGCACTTTTATTTTTGACTTTCTGGTTCGTATCCAAATTCCCGCTGAAATTGGCGGCCCTGGGATTAATATTTTCAATGGCCATTGTTCTCATTGGCCCCGCAGTTATGATGATAAGAAATTCTCAGGCAATGGGCTTTACGGCGATCTCAACAAATCTGGGAGTTACGATGAATATCGGTGCTGGAGATGAGGCAACCGGAGGTTATACAAACTCAGCAACTGGAGTTGATTGTCCAGAGATAAAGGGAAATGCTGCCGAAATTGATTCAGGTAAAGTTAAATGTGTTCTGAAGTGGTACGTGAATAACCCCAGCAAATTTCTCAAGCTTGCTCTGAACAAAGCTATTTACTACTGGTCACCTTGGTATGGACCGGTGGCAAATGGAACGATGGCGCGAAACCCATGGCGAATTAACCACCCGCTTAATGAGACTATCAAGACTCAATCAGGCGCCGAAATGGTGTTTGGAAATACCGGAAAGCTCGTATCGTGGTTCTGGCTTTTGGCCGGAATAGGACTTCTTGTCTGGGGTACAAGATTCTTGTGGCTAGCGGGAGGAGTTGAGAGACTCTGGGGTCTATCAGCATTCACAATGGTTTTGCTCAACTGTCTTAGCTCGATGGTGACTATCGGCGATCACCGTTTCCGAATCCCTACGATGACTCTCAGCGTTGTCCTTCAGACGGTGGGCCTCACTTCTTTAGTACTCTCCAAGCGCAAGAGGCTCGTGGGACCTGCAGTAGATGTGACGTGGGCGGGCCTCCATTGGAAGCGAAGCCGCGATACCGATAATCTTCAGGCCTGAAAAATACGAGGTAGGAGGGTCTCGCTATGGGGCGTGGCCGATCAAAAGCTAAGCAAACCAAAGTTGCTAGGGATCTTAAATATAACTCCCAAGAAATTGACGTCGAGAAGTTGGCGCGAGAGTTACATGGCGAGGTCGACAAATCATCAGATCAAGATGATTTCGATCCTTTCGCCGAAGGTAATTACATTCCGCGTCGTTAAGAGTTAAGTTTCTCTTTGTGCATCCAACGCCTTATGTTGCTTGGTTGCGAGTTTATGAACCAATCGAGTCTTTCCAAGAATATGCGAATTCCGCTTGGGCAAGTTTAGAAGATGATGTATCTACTCGAGTCCAGGAGCAAGTTCTCTCACTCAGAAGAGTTGTAATTCCGGGCTTGTCCGTGTTGGGGATAGATGGTGCCCATGTGATTCTTAAAGACGGAAATAAATTTATTTCTCCTTGGTCAACTTCTCAACGTTGCTGGGCCGCGTTACAAGAATTTAGAAACTCTTTACCTTCATCAGTTATACCATTTTTTCTTCAAGACCCAGCTGAAGAAAACTACGCAATCGAGAGTGATAGCCGTACCCCTCATATTCTCACGATAACCTGGATGATTCCACCACGTTGGTTCTCGTTATTTGAACCCTCAGATCGGATGCGAGGCGGAGAAGGAGAGAATGCATTCACATTGTTGAGAACACCGATTGATCTTGCCAAGAAAAGATTGAATTCCGCGCACAACATTGTGAAAAGTGCCTTCGGACCTGGGCCAGTAGAAGAAGAATTAAGGGGACTACTTCATTGGTTGAATATTTTTGATCCACGTTCGATTGTGGAATGTGATTATGGTGGTTTGGCAACATATCTCGATAACTCTCTTCGTGTCCAGGGGCAAGATGGAATTGAGGCCGACACTTCAATTGAGGATGTAGCCGACTCGCTTCGGGGACTTGCGAGTGGGGATGGTGCTTTAGCCGGAGAGGGCTATTCCAAGTTGGTCTCTCGCTGGCGCGGTGTTGCAGCTTACGAACAAGCAATGTAGAGAAGTTCTTGTAACTTTTGACCATCCAATAGATACTTTCCTCTCATAACGCATAAAAAGGGCAAAAGCCCTTGAATGGCCAGCAAAGATTGAGGGGTTCCGAATGTCTCAAATAAATAGACAACCGGAAGTTCTTCTAACCCCCGCCGAAGTTGCCACTCTTTTTCGAGTTGATCCCAAAACAGTCACTCGTTGGGCAAAAGCTGGAAAACTCACAGCCATTAGAACACTTGGTGGGCATCGCCGATATAGACAATCTGAAGTTCATGCTTTATTGAAAACGAATGGGAATAGAGGTTGAGTGAATTGGCAAACGACAACAGCTCAGATCCCAAGGCGAAATTTCGCGAGGCGCTTGAGAAAAAGAAATCTGCCAATAGCCCTCAGAGTAAAGGTACTTCTGGTAACTCGAAAGTTCGCGGTGGACAATCTGGAGCGGGAGCCCCAAAGATGTTTCGCCGGAAATCTGGATCCAGCTAAGAAACAAGATATATGGAAATTTCATTTTCGCAGTCATTACTTCTTTTCCTATTCTCTTTAATGTTTGTCGGTTCAACAACTCCACTGATTCGAAAGCTAGCGATCCGATTGAGAGTTCTAGACAACCCGAATGAGGCCCACAAAACACATAACGAACCAATCCCATATTTAGGAGGAGTTGCAATTGTTTTCGGGGTTCTAGTGACGACTTATGGAGCACTGGCTTTATTTGGAAACTTAAGCATAATTGGACTCGCAAGCACAGTTTTAATTCCTGCTGTTTTTATGTCAGTAATCGGACTTGTAGACGACATCAAGAATCTTTCTCCATGGCCAAGATTTATCGTACAAAATCTTGTGGGGGTTGCGATTTCTATGACCTTAGTTGCTACAGATTCATTCGGCAGTCCGACTGGTAGCAGGACGATTGATATCTTAATAAGCTTAATTTGGATAGTCGGAATTACAAATTCAATAAATTTCTTCGATAATGTAGACGGGGGGGCTTCAGGAACAGTAGCAATTTCTTCTTTTTTCTTGTTTCTTTTGAGCTTACAGGGTAATCAATACTTTATTGCTTCTCTATCGATTGTTCTATCAGGATCAACAATTGGATTCTTGTTATGGAATAAACCACCAGCACGCATTTACATGGGAGATGCGGGAGCGCTGTTTCTTGGAATTTTAATTGCGACATTAACTTTGAGGCTAGAACCAAATCCAATTAATAAATTTGTAAGTTTTACAATCCCATTTTTTCTTCTTGCAATCCCAATACTTGACACTTCAACAGCAGTTATCTCAAGAGTTAGGAAGCGTATTTCACCGCTACAAGGAGGAAAAGATCACCTATCCCATAGACTAATGAGAAAGAAGTACAGTAAGAGAAGTTCCGTTTCTATTTTGTGGAGCATGAGTACGATTTACGGCTTAGGTGCATTGTTGATCTCAAATTTAAAGTATGAGCAAGAAATCATATTTTGTGTGCCCTTGATAATTGTCTGGATATTCTTACTGATTTTTTTTCTGAGAGAAAAATAAATTGATTCACGGAAGTTATTGTCTCGAAATCTAGGTCAAGGTTTTGGAAAAAAAACACTAGTTCTTACTAAATTATCTTTTAAGAATTTATGTAAGTGACTCTTTGAATGGATGACATCGATTGTCAAATCTAATGAGAATTTTCTGCATTCGGAGATTACCGACTTGCTAGGAAAAATAATATGAGTATCCCTAAGTTGAGTTGCAAGAAGTCTTACGGTATTTGTTCTACAGTCAACTGCGATAATTTTTCCGCAAAGTGGAACGTCTAAGCAATCCAGATTTGGAAACGCGACTCCATTTCTATCCGGGTGAGAAACTGGGCCATCTAAATAAATAAAATTGGAAAGATTTAGATATTCGTTTCCATTCAAATACTTAGTTCCGACTTCCTCTCCGAATTTGGAAATGAGAACACGGGAAATAACAGTGGTTAATTTACGATTTGATATTTGCAGTGAATAATTTTCATCTTCTTCAAGCGAAAACAATTTTCTAACTTTTTTGTTCCCTAAAAAGAAAAAAGTTGAACTACCCTGACCTAGCTCAGTCACGACCATTGAATCCGGCGCAACATCGAAAATTTTAGCCAGGTCATTGAATCGATACCAGATTTTTGTTTTTGATGATCCGACTGCCTCGGACCGTATAAATCGAAAAAAATGCCAATGTAGTTTGGGGTTGTTCCATCCAAAAAAGATTCGGATGAAGTCTCTTATAGAATTCAAATAGTCCACAACTCCAACTTTAGTCGGGAGGTCTTTGTGGCTGGGGACGGGATCGAACCGTCGACCTCACGATTTTCAGTCGCACGCTCATACCAACTGAGCTACCCAGCCAATGATGCATTGAAAAAAAGTAGCGACCCAGACGGGACTTGAACCCGCGACCTCCGCCGTGACAGGGCGGCGCGCTAACCAACTGCGCTACTGGGCCTGGCGTCCCCAACGGGATTTGAACCCGTGTTACCGCCGTGAAAGGGCGATGTCCTAGGCCCCTAGACGATGGGGACTAGGGAGGAGAAGTCTAGCCCGTAATTTGGCAAAGTCAGACGCCGATTCAAAAAGGCTTTACGCTTCGCCGTCATCGGGCCTTTAGCTCAGTCGGTAGAGCAACGGACTTTTAATCCGTGGGTCGTCGGTTCGATCCCGACAGGGCCCACTGAAAAATAAACGAAAGAATATTTGGGCGTTGGCTAACATCGTGTGCCTTGAGATGACCTAATACTAATTTTCCCCTCCTGCATTAAATATACTTAGGCAGTGAGTTCAGCATTAGAAGAGCGACGACTGATTATTTTGCTTGGTCTTCTTGGTCCTATAACCACACTCATTGTTTCTCCTCTGACAAACTTAGACCCCATTAACCCCATCAAGGTTTTAGTGGTATCAAGTATTGCAGGTGGCTGCATTGGAATCGTTCTGGGTGTGCCCTCATTAATCTGGAAGGAATATAGCAAGAAAAGTTTTCTTCTTCTTTTGTCTTTTCCAATATTCTCATTGCTTGCGTTTATTTCATCAGATTCGAATAAAGGTCAGCAGTTTTTTGGAGTCTACGGCCGCAACACTGGATTCTTAACTTACCTTATGCTTTTTATTGCACTCTTCACTGCCAGTTTGGTGGATACCAACAAACTTAGTAATTCTTTGTATCGCGGTATGAAATTTACATCAATAGCGATGCTATTCTATTGTTTAATCCAGATAGCGAAGCTAGATCCCATAAAATGGAGTTCCTTTGCTCCGTTTGGGACGTTGGGCAACATTAACTTTTCATCCGCTTTTCTGGGATTGAGTGCTGTATCAGTAGGATTGTATTCCTTCTCGCAAAAACTCAGCACTAAGAAAGGGATCTTATTAGGAACATATCTTTCAATTAGTCTTTTCGTGATAAAGCAAACTGGCTCAATTCAAGGATTGTTAATTTTTTTCATTGGTTATTGGACAGCAATTACGATTTTGATTTACCTTAATAAGTCCCTGAAATTATTTTTTAGTTGGCTAATTGTCTCGCTAATCCTTTTTTCTATTTCGGTGATGGGTTTTTTGAATCACGGCCCTCTTTCCACTTTTCTATACCAAGATACAAATACTTTCAGATTCGACTACTGGCATGCGGGTCTCAAGATGATTGAACGCTCGCCTCTAATCGGTCATGGATTCGAAACCTATGGAGATCTTTATACTCAAGAACGTGGAATAATTTCGGCTCTACGAACAGGGCTTCAAAGAACTTCGAACTCGGCACACAATATATTCATAGATATAGGGGTTAATGGTGGAGGCTTATTGCTGACTTCATATCTCTTAATTCTCTCGCTTGCGTTAATTAAGTCCTTTAGATACGTTCAATTCCTAAAAAAATCTAAGCGTATAGATTTTGTTTTTTTAGGCTTGTTTAGTTTTTGGATTGCTTACCAAGTCCAAGCTCTGATTAGCATCAATCAAATTGGAGTCGGTATCTGGGCATGGATTATTACGGGCCTACTTTTGAAAGTCGGCAAACAAGAGATTGCGGTCAAAGAAAATTTAATTCGGCAAGATAAAGAGAAATCGCTAAGAAAGCGAAAAGTTTCGGGACGGAAAAATATCGGAGCTGGATCCGCAGTCTTTGGACTAATTTTTACAGTTCTCGGGTTTGCCGCTGGCTATACCCCAGTTTCGGTTGATGCAGCATTTCGCAAGGCATCGGATCATGGAAGTCTAAACGAAATGATCGATGCAAGTAACTCGTTTGGCGCTAATGCGTTGATAATCTCAAAAACTATTGATGCTGGAATTCAAAATAATTATCCAGACCAAGTCCTTCCATTAACTGAGAAACTTATAAAGGACTTCCCTTTAGATTTATATGCTTGGAAGATGAGAGCGCGAATGCCAAACGTTCCAGAAAGCGAGAGGGAACGCGCGCTGGACAAAATCTTGGAACTTGACCCCTTCTTTGGTTGTGCGACCCAGAATCCTTTAGGAACATTCAAAGGTTGGATTTATGCACTTCCGGAGGAGAAGCAAAGAGAACTTGCTGATTGGTGGAACATACCCGGTGAAAACTCAAAGTTAGGCACATTCACGCTAGCTTCCGTAAATCAGGAAGCATTAGATGCAAAACTTCTCAGTCTCTGTTAATCTTAAATGTCCTATTTGTTCGTTTTGTCCTATGACCGCGACAAATTCCCACCCAATTCGTAGATGGGGGTAGAGGTGGCGACGGCCAACTCTGTAGTACAAAACCGGTATACAAATAGGGGCCCTCTAAAGTGATATTACGCAAGAAAACTGCCTCCGCAGGTCTGAAAGTCTGGACCGTCGCGGAGCTTGGTGCTTTCTACACAGAGCACCGCAGCGAACTCGTTGCCCACGCCTCTCGTATCCTGAAAGACAGCGCTCGCGCTGAAGAAGTAATCCAAGATGCCCTGATAAAGGTCATGCTCGCCGCCCCTGAGCTCGAATCCGCTGATCACGCCCTTGGCTATATGCACCGCACGATCGAAAATCTCTGCATCGATATCTTCCGTATCGAAGGTCGCCGCCCGAACCTCGTAATCCTCGACGATGCTTCCGCCGAGCTTGAGTCCACTTGGGTGGATAACAAGGACCATGCAGATGTCATCTCTGCTGCTGAAGATGCCGCGATCGTTCGCCAAGCCCTTGCCATGCTCTCCCCAGCCGAGCGCACTGCGCTTGTGATGTGGGAGATGGACGGCCGCTCCACCGAAGAAATCGCTGCTGAACTCGGAATTAAAGAGTCTGCGGTCCGCCACACTGTTTCTCGCGCCCGTGCTTCCTTGCGCCGCGTCATGAGCGAACTTGTGGTTGATAAAGAGCGTGGATTTACCGCTCTCGACATGTTGTCGACTACCTACAAGAAAGCAGCGGAAGTCGCTAAGAAATCAAGCAAAGCTGCGCTTTCTCTAATCCTCGTATTTTTCGCATTCCTTGGCTTCAACTCGATGCCGAATAACAATGATGTCCCAACAGTTGTAACTGGTGGTTCAGTTTCTTCAACAGAGACTGCTGGTTCAACCGAAGTTTCCGAAGCGAAACCATCGGCTTCCGCTTCTGCATCGACATCACCTTCTGCCGCTGCCAAGGCCAAAGCCGCAGCTATCAACGCAAAGGCAACCTCCATTAATTTCGCTGGCCTTGATAAGAGCGGTGTCCCGACCGGGTTCACTGTTGCTGACTCAAGCGGCGCACTTGGATCGCTCTACATCACCAATCGCCAGCCAGTATTGTCCGAGACAGAACTCACTCTCTCTCAGGTCGCCAAGACCGAAAGAGGCGCTGCAAACATTTTCCTTTCCCAACAGTTCGTCAGCGACTTCAACGGCTTCAACTACCTCCCCGCCGTTTCATACGGCAAGGCTGGAAACTGGGCTCCCCTGGTTACCTCGGTCACATACCTAGATTCTGAGCGTCTTTTGAGCGGCAATTACCTGGTAACTGCCATCATTAAAGTAGAATCAGAAGTTGAGACACCCGTTGTGATTCCTGCGACCGCTTCAGGTCGGGATCTTCTTCAGGCGCCAAGGCAGGTCATTACCCGCCTTGTACTGAACCCAGGTAAAACTCAGATTTTGGCGCAAGCCATTTATGTAGTTGAAAAGGGAGCGAAGTAATGAACTCCCGTTTTAGGTTTCCTTGCCGCGTCCGGATACACGGTGGGGAATGTGGTGCAGTAGCACGTGCATTGCATCACGAGGCAAGGATTTCCTTGCCAGCCGTATTTGAGAAAGTCTCAAGTACGACTCTTGAAAGGATACAAATGTCAACAAAAACTAGCTTCAAACGCATTGCGTTTGCAGTAGTTGTGACTTTGAGCCTTGGGATGTTGGGAACTGCCCCGTCATACGCAGGAACAATCATTGGTGAAACTCTCACTGTTGACGGTTCTTCCACAACGGTAACCAGTTCGATTACCCAAGGTGAAACGGCAGTTGTTTCTGTAGTGAGTACATTCACTCCAGAAAGCACAATGGATTCACTTACTGTCATGACTTCCTGTGCAGCTCCAGCAGGTGGAGACTGTTCACCAAGCGGTGACGGCCTGTACGAGTTTTATTGGACCGCATCACCAGACTCAACAACAAATGCATCAGCTACAAAATGGAACTTGTCATCTTGGGCTAATTACGACGATTCATTTACAATTGCGTCAAATGTTGGATCAACAGCGACGCGCTTCACTGCATCGTTGAGATTCCGTGCTACGGCTGATCTAACTGTTGGTGCATATACCATTACTGTTTACACTAAGTCATCTGCGGGTGGTGCAACACCAGCAGTGACGGCAACCAATAAGTCGGTTACTTGGACTGTAAATGTCGCAGCGCAATCTACTGCTGTTGCATCTCTGAACACTTATGTAGCTCCGACGGCTGCGCAAGCTCAGTATTGGCAAGATATATTTGCGACTTCAAAAGACTCTGCAGTGGTAGCGGCGAGCGGTAAGAACGCGATTACCGGCGCAGTAACACCTGCGGCAGCTGCTTATATCTTTGCTAATGCCAAGAATGCTGCGGGTGATACGACAACAGCCGCAGGTACCAATATCTGCTCGAGTGGTTGTACAATTACAGCGACCGTCACGAATGGTCCAGGAACTTTAGGCAGTGGCTCGCTTGTCGCGGCAACTTCCTTGAAGTCAACCACGTTCACCACAGACAACACGAAATCAACAGGTGCCTCATCTGAGACGCTAACTGTTTATAGTGACGGTACTGCTGGCGTAACAACAATTACGTTCTACAACTCACTTGGTGTTTCGATTGGAACAGCTTCAGTAACCTTCACGGGAGCGCCTGCAAGTGCTACTTCTGTATCGTTCTCCGATACGAATGTTGCAGTTTTAGCTACTCCGACAATAAGTGCTGTAATCAAGGATGCTGCTGGTAACGCAATCAAAACTGGCACTGTTTACATTTATGCTTCGGACACCAAAGTTGTAACTTCTGGTGCGGGAAGCACTGATGCTGCTCAGTACACACAAGTTGCTAGCCCTCTGAGAGGTAGTGGAGTTGCATGCGCAAATGGCTACTCTGAAACAACCGGCCGTTGGTCATGTTCGCTAACTGTCGGCGATACTGGAACGGCATCAATCACAATTCGTGATTCGTATTCAGTAGCGGGGTCTACATGGTCTTCAGATGCAATTACCTTAACCGGTCATGGAACTGCAGTAAATTCGGTTACCGTTGCGTTTGACAAGGCTACTTATACCGCAGGCGAGAAGGCGACCATAACTATCACAGTTAAGGACACCGCCGGAAGAAACCTAGGTGGAAGCACTGCTACTTTTAGCGAAATGACTTCCAGCATGAACCTTGGTTCAGCGATATACACTGCCGGTGCAAGCGGTGGAACAACACTTTCCACAACTTTCACGAATTACATTCCAGCTAATACTGGAATTGACTCAGGCACCGAGACTCGCGTTGTGTTTATGCCATCTAATTCGGGCACTACAACGATTGCGATCAAATACACACCTGTAGCCTCTGGCTCACAGCCTGTGACCGCTTCTGCTTCTGCTGTAGTAGTTAATCCAGCAGAAACCGCCGCGTCAGCTGCGAAAGATGCTGCTGATGCAGCAACCGATGCTGCTGCAGAAGCTATTGATGCTGCAAACGCAGCAACCGATGCTGCTAACCTCGCTGCAGAAGCTGCTGATGCCGCAACTGTCGCTGCTGAAGAAGCACGCGATGCTGCTGATGCCGCAACTGCCGCAGTAGAAGAGCTCGCAACTCAGGTTGCAACTCTGATGGCAGCTCTCAAGGCTCAAATCACAACTCTTGCCAACACTGTTGCCAAGATTGCTAAGAAGGTAAAGGCGTAAAGCCTTAGCTTCTTCGGCTGAGGCCCGGCTCCCGAGAGGGGACCGGGCTTTAGTCTTGTATGAAGGGACTATGATTCGAAAAATGCGCGTAGCGATAATCGGTCAAGGATATGTTGGTCTAACAATTTCAATGGGAGCTCTCTCTGCGGGGCATGAAGTGATCGGAATCGATCATTCGAAAGCGGTAGTAGACGGCCTTAATTCTGGAAAATCTCATATTGAGGGCATCACAAACCAAGACTTGGTAGCTGGAATCAGCTCTGGGAAATTTATTGCGACCACCTCGTATGAATCTGCACGAAACGCTGATGTGGTTGTCATTGCCGTCCCGACTCCTTTGGATGGCTCGGGAAAGCCCGATCTTTCACTTCTTAAATCAGCAGGAGAGTCTTTAGCCTCCGTTCTTACGAAATCGACCTTAGTGATTAACGAGTCCACTTCACATCCGGGCACTTTGCGTGAACTTATCAAGCCCTTAGTGGATGCGGGTAAGAACCTCGGACATCGATATGCCATATCGCCGGAACGGGTTGATCCTGGCAACAAGTCGTTTGGAACTAGAAATACGCCACGAATTGTTGGTGGATTAGATGATCGGGCTAGAGACGAGGCGGTTGAGTTTTACCGCACGTTCTGTGATGCGGTGGTCCCGGTTTCTTCAGCGGAGGTTGCAGAAGCTGCAAAGTTATTTGAGAACGCTTTTAGATTTATCAATATTGGGCTAGTCAACGAGTTTGCCCAAATTATGGGCGCGATGGGAATTCCGGCGGATGAGGTCTTGGCTGCCGCAGGAACAAAACCGTATGGATTTATGCCTTTCCACCCGAATGTGGGAATCGGTGGCCATTGCATACCTGTTGATCCCCTTTACTTACAGGCGCGGGCGGCTGATTTTGGATTGTCCAGTAAATACATAGCGGTTTCTGAAGAGATGAATCACGCGATGCCGAAATTTGTTGTAAATCGGTTATCTGAAGAAGTTGGAGGACTCTCGGGCAAGAAAGTCTTGGTAGTAGGCGTTTCTTACAAAGCCGAGATTGCAGATACTCGCGAGACGCCTGCGACGCCATTCATAAATTATTTGAAGCAAGCGGGGGCAAAGGTTTCGTGGCATGACCCGATTGTTGAGCAATGGAATGGGGAACAATCCAGTCCGATAAACGGCGATTACGATCTTGCAGTTGTTTTGGTTGCGCACTCATCTCTCACTATGAATGAGTGGAAAAAAGGGCCGATTTTCTCTGCAAACGCGAATCCACAATTCCCACATTGGATTCCACTCATCAGCGTACGACCAAACAAATAGGTTAACCATGCGGGTATTACATGTGATTGCTCGCATGAATGTGGGCGGGACGGCTACATACCTTGCAAATCTGATTCATGGACTAGAGAAATTGGGCATTAAAAACCTCTTAGTCATGGGAAATGTACCACGCGGTGAGTCGGAAGACGACGTTGTGGAGCAACTCAATTTTCATCGCGTGGAAACGCTCTCCCGGGAGCTTAATGTTCGACTCGACCGAAAAGCGCGGGCTGAAATTGAGGAACAAATTCGGGAATTCAAACCTGACATTATTCACACACATACTTTCAAAGCCGGTTTCTTGGTGCGGCTAGGACGACGTCAAACTCCTGTCGTTCACTCATTTCATGGCCACCACCTCTATGACCCTGAATTTGGTTTCGTGAAGCGGACAGTTTTGAATTTTCTAGAGCGGCGCCTTGCTGATCGCTCGAATGCCCTTGTGACTATTGGAAAACAAGTACGCGATGAATTGTTGGAAGTTGGTATTGGAAAGCCGAATCAATTCTTTCCTATTGCTCCAGGGATTGAGCCTCTTGAGTTGAAAGATGAAGCATCAATCCGATCCAAATTCAGCTTCGATGCAAACGAGGTATTGGTTGTTTGGCTAGGACGCTTTACGGAAGTGAAGAGACCAGATCGTGTTATTGATATTGCACGAATGAATCCGGACCTGACATTCGTTATGGCTGGAGGAGGGGAACTTCTCGACACATTAAAGAGCACCGCTCCCTCCAATGTTCGATTTCTCGGTTTTCAAGATAAGAATGAGATGTGGTCAATAGCTGATGTCGCGCTTTGTACGTCTGATAGCGAGGGGATGCCGCTTTCTCTTATTGAAGCGCAGATGGCTGGAGTACCCGTGGTTTCCACCAATGTTGGATCGGTATCGGAGATTGTGCAAGATGGAATAACAGGTCGATTGGCAAAGCGCGATGTAGCGGAATTGTCTTCGGCTATTCGTGAAGTAGTGACGTCAATCCATAAAAATTCCGATTTGGGTAACGCCGCACGTAGTCGCGCGTTAAAGGAATTTTCTAGTCAGGTTATGGCGGAGGCTCATATGAAACTCTATGAGAAAGTATTAGGTAAGGTGTCGCGGTGAAGATTCTCATAACGGGCGGCGCAGGTTTTATTGGCTCACATTTATCTCAAGAGTTACTTGCCTTAAACCATTCCGTCGTAGTTCTGGATGATCTGTCCACGGGAAGTACTGCAAATATCGATGGAATAAAGTCAAATCCGAATTTCGAGTTTGTACAAGGCTCCATGCTCGACGCAACGTTGGTTCGCTCATTGATGGAAAAAGTCGACGGCTGCATGCACTTAGGCGCAGCTCTTGGTGTTCAAAGAATATTGGAACGACCATACGAATCACTCATTGCAAATACTCGAGGTACTGAAATCGCAGTTTATGCCGCTGCCGAGTTAGGCAAACGTTTCTTCTTGGCTTCAACATCCGAGCTATATGGAAAGAATCCGCAACAACCATTAAATGAAGATTCCGATCGAGTTATTGGCTCTCCTCAACTTGTTCGGTGGGCATACTCAGAAGCAAAAGCAATCGATGAATCAGTTCTTCAGATGTTCCACATGAGTCACGGCCTTAAGTTCGTAACCGGACGTTTCTTCAATACCGTTGGTCCGCGCCAAAGCGGGGCCTACGGAATGGTCTTCCCTAGATTCGTTTCAGCAGCGATTGCACATCAGCCGCTACGTGTATATGGAGACGGTAGTCAATCGAGAGTTTTCTGCCACGTCTCAGACGCGGTACAGGGAGTTCTCAAGATTTTCTTTGACGATAATGCGCTAGGACATGCGTTTAATATAGGAGGAGAAGAGGAAGTCACCATGACAGAACTTGCCGAACGTGTTATCGCCGCAACCAATTCAGCCTCAACTATCGAATATGTTCCTTATTCCGAGGCTTATCCTCCGGGTTTTGAAGAATCGATGCGCCGGGTTCCAGATACGACAAAACTACGAAAGACAACGGGATGGAAACCTGCTTATTCACTTGAAGGGATTATTCAAGACATTGAGAAGTATCTTCGCGCGTCGCGCTAAAGCAAGCGTTGTATATAGCTTTCTTGGCGCGCTTCTTCTTTCCTTTCTAAGTCCACTTCCTGCGAAAGCACTTGATTCTCGCATCATCGATATTGTTTCAATCTCGTGGAATCAATCACCCCCACTTGCGGGATCCATTGTGGATGCCCAAAAAGAAATCGAAACCAAAGTTGGTCCGTTATGGCGACAATTAACGACCATATCCGGAGATCCTGAAGATAAGAGAATTGAATTCGCATTCGGAAAGTCACTTGCTGCGCCGATTCGTATTAATTTTGCTATGCCTTGTGAGAATAATTTCAATACCTGGACCAGCGCAGTGCGAGTGGAAACCTATAAGCGATTAGGAATTAGCGATTATCAATCGCGGTATCTCGTTATTTTGGCTCCTGATGCTGGTTGTATCTGGTCAGGTAGAGCGCTCATTGGTAGCGTTTCAAAATCAGGCGGATCTTTAGTTCTCCATAATTCCATCGATGGTTTTATTGTCGCCCACGAACTTGGGCATGCTCTCGGACTCGGACACTCAAATTTAATGCGCTGTTCCAATGGAGCGACGGATTCAAGTTGGAATAACTGTAAGGCCATTGAATACGGTGGCAGCATCGATCTCATGGGAAATGTTGATGTTTCCACCCCGCTTTCGACTTATCACCAATGGCGAATGGGGTTATTGAAAGATGCCGATATTCGACAGTCGTGGAAGAGTGAAACCATCGAAATCAACGCAGTCGATATTTACGGTAAGCCGCGCGCGATCTTCCTCCGCGATGGTAAGTCCACTTACTGGGTTGAGTATCGCCAAGCCACATCGCTGTATAAAGCCGGACTAGTCATTTATCGGACCGATCCACCTCCCAGCAGCTCAATCCAGTCTCCCAACGCATACGACTCCCAACAAGATGTTACCGATGCAATTGGTACTGATATTTGGATGCTTAATCTGGATAATTTCAATTATGCGAATTCAAACGCGACTGGCTCGATGACGTTAGTTCCTGGGAAAAGCACTATCGTGCATAGTGGAAATATCAGTATCAGCGTTACGGGACTTTCTGATGTAGCGGCGGCCGTGACTATTGCGCGAAAGGATTCTGGTGATTTAAAGAAGCCAGTTCTAAACGCACCTTCAACCTGGAGATCACCCGATACCGCAATTCTTGATAGCTCATACACAGATTCAGTGAGCGATATCGCTGATTTTGAAGCCAAGATTGATGGAAACGTTAAGTCGCTTACGTCATCTCGTATTTTGGATTGGAAACCCACATATCTCAATCCATTTACTGCGCCACAAGTCTTGCAATTAAAAGATCTTCCCGAAGGTCAATACTCTCTTGCCATCCGCGTACGAAATCTTTCAGGAGTTTGGAGTCCTTGGTCAGATTCAGTTTCAGCCAACATTGATCGAGGTCTTCCAAATGTAGGAAGTGAGTATTCGGTAGCTAAATTACAAAGTGGACGCGTCTTTGTGGAGCTTTCAGGAGTGAATGATTCTGGCTCTGGATTATGCACGACTCAACTAGTAAATCCTGAAGGATGGATCATCACAAAAAGTTCTACAAAGAGTAAACCGCAATTTGGCTTGAAGAACGGTGATCCTGCAGTCGGAACATTGCAGGTATTTGACTGTCTTGGAAATGGACGATCGGCACAGTTCTCTGCTGAATCTACATTTACTGCTCCGAGCGCTATGAAAAAGAATGGCAAATGGTCCAACGCAGGAAGCGAATTCCCATCCGGTACATTGAAATGCACTGGCAAGTGCACGGCATATCTGGCAACTACAGGCGTTGCGGGAGTAGTACTTGGCTCAGGAAGTGCCGATATTGGCCTTACCGGCGGCACCACAAAGACTTATAAGACCTCAAGAATTAGCGATAGTTATGGCGCGGTAACGATCGATGTTGGTCCTCGAAAGAAGAGCGTCAGAATCTCAGGATCAAATTTCACCTTGGTTGGAATTGCAACTGCAAAAGTTCAAATAAGTGATGTGTCCACCGCTCAATCTTTTGCTGCAGATCCAGATCGCTCTTTGGATGAACCGATTCAAAAGACTTTGAATAAGTACGGTTTTAATAGTGGTGATTTCTCCTCCGAATGGACCGTGTACCCCATGGGAAGAGGAACCACTCTTGAAGATCCAACGCTCGACCTCTGTAGTTCACAATTTGATTCTGAATTGTTGCGTAAAGAACGTCGCCAAGTAGTGGTTACTAAAACAGGGAACCCATACTTATTTCTCTCAACCGAGACTGTTCGATACAAGACTCTGGCGGCATCTGAACAAGCACTTAGTGAACTGAAACTGAGTTACTCGAATTGCTTGAAAAACAACGGTGGAACTGAACGAGACGGTGTATTTACTAAATATGAATTTCTAGAGATTCCTAAAACTCCCGACTCGCTGGTACCTGCCTCTCAACGAGTTCTCGTTCATGCAAAGATTGGTGACGGAGACTCTGCTCGATATCTATTTGGAGCGTATCAATACTCGGGTGAGTTATTTACCGGACTCTATGTTGTCAGTCCTCTTGATCGCCCCTTTAAGCAAGAAGAGATTGGACGATGGCTTGAGGTTGCTAAAGTAATGGCAGATCGACTCAAAAACTCGAATTAATGAGGTTTAAAAACAATTGTTCGATAGCTCCAAAATCTAACCAAAGTTCCAAGTCCTACCCCAATTACATTTGCTGAAATATTGTCAGCGAGCGCCGAATCCAAACCCAGCACGTAGCGAGAGATCGCCAAGCAGGCGACGCCGAATAGAAGTGTTATGCCGTTGATGATGAAGAACAGCGTAATTTCGCGCTTTGCACCAGTTCGCTGACGGTCTTTCCACGTCCAATGTCGATTGCCGAAGTAAGCCACAAGGATTGAGGCTACGCCGGATAGGAATGATGCCGTCAAAGGTTTATTGGCGAGGGGAGCGCTGTCGAGATGCACCAAGAAATTGAATCCTCCAACACCTACGACATAGCCAAGTGCTCCAACGCTGAAGAACTTTCCAAATTCATGGCGCATGTGAAATATTTTCTTTATCACCGCACCAGCGTAGCGGGCCAATGTGCTTTCATAGCGATTTAAGGCAGACTACATCCGTGCAAAAAAGTCGAGTTGCGTGGATCGCTGGCGAAGCGCTTATGGATTTGATTCCGGTTCTGGATGGGAAGCGAGTCCCGATGGTTGGGGGCGGACCGGCTAATACCGCGAAAGCTGTGGCTCGATTGGGATACCCGACATTTTTTCTGGGTGGGATTTCATCTGATGGCTATGGACGTTCCATTGACTTAGAGTTACGCGAAAGTGGTGTAGATCTTTCTCTTGTCTATCGTGGAAAGGAACCAACTGCACTCGCCATTGCAACAATCGATGAAAATGGTTTAGCAAAGTACGAATTTGAATTAGACGGAACTGCTTCCTTTGCATTTAATAATTCGTGGCTGCCTCAAGGCGAACCTGATGTCATCCATGTGGGTTCCGTTGCAACGTTGTTAGAGCCAGGTGCAAGTGAGTTGTTGAAGTGGATTTCAACAAAATCAGCGCCAGTGGTCTTCGATCCGAATGTCCGACCTTCGATTCAGAGCGATAAAGAAATCTATCGCTCCGCAGTCGACCGGTGGATTGATGTCGCATCCATCGTAAAGTTGAGTGAAGATGACATCTCTTGGCTTTATGGCGACGAATTGGTGGTCCGCTCATGGCTAGATAGGGGTGTTTCTCTAGTAATTGTGACGCGAGGAAGTAAGGGATTAACCGCAATAGGCGATGGTTTTTCCATTGATATTCCAGCCGAATCTATTTCAGTTGTGGACTCCGTTGGGGCTGGTGACACTATTGGCGCAGTCATTGTTGAAGGCGTTCTCGAATATGGATTATCTGGATTAAGTGGTGAGAATTTAATTAAGGTCCTTGAGCGGGCGGTTCGGGCGGCGGCAATAACGTGTTCGAGAGCCGGAGCAAATCCGCCGTGGAAAGCGGAATTAGATAAACTTTAAGAAAGGCCAGCTTTTTTGGCGAGTTCTACAACTGCGCTCCGTGAATTAACCCCAAAGACGCTGTATATCTTGATGATGTCTTGCTTGATTGTTGAAGAAGAATATTTCAAACGTTCTGCCATCTGATCTGTCGTGAGATCTTCTTTGAATAGATTGATAATCTGCTTTTGCCGGGTAGATAGAGTTTTCATGCCAGCCGAATAATCTTTTGTTGTTGTTGCTCGATTTGCGAGAAGGTTACGAATATATAGTCCGCATAACGCTAAGACACCTTGGGTGGTCTCAGATTTCATAAAGGCAGGCTGAGGCGGCTTCAAAGTAGTGACTCCGATAGCACCCAAAACCGTGTTGCGATATTTGATGGGAGCTGAGATTGTGACGCCAGCTTCAGTTTCACCAAATTGACTAAGGTGCGGATAGACCTTGATCATCTCTTGGGGAGTTTTGAAAAGACTAATCTCTCCAGATCGGGCAGCATCGGTAATCGGCATCGGGGTCCATAAAGGAATTCGCATATACGGATCAACGAGATCGCTGGCAAAACCATATGAACCTTGAAGATCGAGAAATCCTTCGCGTTCAATGACTCCAAGAATCGCGCCACGGGCATCAATAGATGCGAGAGTTTTATTAACGATGTGGGATAGGAATTGATCGGGTTTTGGATCATCAAGAACTGTTTGTGCGAGGTCGGCTAGTAGCTCCGTTGTGTTGATGGTGATCACGCTAGCCACTCCTGGTCATGTCCGACGGTCAGACCGAAGATTGCCTGAAAGTGAGCGTCATTTGGGCTCAAATTGCAGTCATGGTTGGACATGACCACTGCCTTATTAAGATTTCGCAGTGACTCTCCATCATGCCCTTGATAGCGGCGAGATTTCTTTAGAGATTGATGTTGATCAAGGCGCTCGTATCTCATCGATTCGATTCCGCGAGATCGAATGTGCGGTTCCATTCCGCGGACAGATTCTGACGTGGGGTTGGTATGCGATGGCTCCATGGGCCGGGAGAATTCGTGATGGCTTAATTCGCGATAAAGGTGGCAATGAGTTTCAGCTACCGATTAATTTGGCAGCGCCACATGCGATACATGGTTTTGGATTAACGTCATCATGGGAAGAAATTGGTAATGGAGCCTTTGCGCTGGATTTTCCGGAACCATATCGGGGAGCTCGAGTTGAACAGAGATTTGAATTATTGGATAACGCGCTTCGATGGTCGCTGGAATATGAAGCGGGAGATTGTGAGATGCCATTTTGGATGGGATTTCATCCGTGGTTTCCGCGCGAATTAGAACGGGGCGGAGCGGTAGAGATTGATTTTCATCCAGGAAAGATGTTAGAACGCGGGAATGATTATTTACCTACCGGAAAATTAATTACTCCAACACCGTCGCCTTGGGATGATGCATTTACGGAAGTTCGTGGAACACCGATGGTGTATTGGGAAGATGCGTTACAAATTAAGATTGAATCTGATGCGCCGTATTGGGTGGTCTATGACCAAGACTCTGACGGGGTCTGTGTTGAACCCCAGACTGCGCCGCCTGATGCAGCAAATTTGGGAATGTCCAGCGATACTTACCTAGAAGCGCTATTTGTATTTGAGGAGATTTGATTCGTGATTGACCGTGCTCGATTAAAACAACTTCATGTTCGAGAAGAAGAGCGCTTTGTGGCGCGGACTTCTAAGAGTCGTGAGTTATTTGAGAAAGCCAAAGGCGTGATGCCTGGTGGCGTTCCGATGTCATGGATGACCAAATGGCCCGGAAAATACCCTTTATTTGTGGCTTCGGCGCAGGGTGCCCACTTCGTTGATGTGGATGGAAATGAATACATTGATCTCTGTCTTGGCGATACAGGTTCGATGACGGGACATTCGCCACAAGCAACAGTCGAGGCGATTTCCGCCCAATTAAAACGAGGAATGACGGCGATGTTGCCGACTGATGATGCGGTCGCTGTCTCATCGGAATTAGCTCGCCGTTTTGGGTTGCCGTTATGGCAATTTACGGTCTCGGCGACGGACGCGAATCGACATGCAATTCGGTATTCCCGTCTCATTACGGGCAAGTCAAAGATTATTGTGATTGATCGGTGTTATCACGGATCGGTAGATGAAACTTTTGCAACCTTAGATGGTTCGGGAAAAACGGTTGTGAGAGAAGGAAATATCGGCGCGCCAGTCCCACTTGATATGACCACTCGAGTTGTGGAATTCAATGATCTCGCGGGAATGGAAGCGGCATTGAAATGTGGTGATGTCGCAGCAATCTTGATGGAACCTGCGATGACCAATGTTGGGATTGTCTTACCTGAAGCTGGATATTTAGATGCGGTTGGAGAACTTGCGAAAAAATATGGAGCAATCTGGATTATTGATGAGACCCATACGATTTCAGTTGGCCCTGGTGGAATGACTGCTGACTTGGGATTGATACCAGATATGTTGACGATAGGAAAAGCAATTGGTGGCGGAATCCCTACTGGAACTTTTGGTATGACCCATGAGATTGCGTCACAGATAGCTAAGAAGACGGAACGTGAAGTGATTGATACGGGTGGTATTGGGGGAACGTTGGCAGGCAATGCTCTTTCCTTGGCTGCAATGCGCGCGACGTTGACCGAGGTTTTAACTGAGAAGAACTTTAAGACGATGATCGAGTTGGGAAATCGCTGGTGCGATGGAGTGGAGGCGGCAATAAGAGAGTTTTCCTTGCCGTGGCACGTCAATCGCTTGGGAGCGCGGGGTGAATATTTGTTCCAGGAACGCGCTGCTCGTACCGGTGGCGAAGCAGCTCGGGCCGGAGATTTCGAATTAGAACAATATATCCACCTTCGTTTATTGAATGATGGCTTCTTACTTACTCCATTTCACAACATGGCCTTGATGTCGCCATATACAACGCAAAAAGATGTTGACGCGCACGCCGATGCTTTCCGCGTAATGTGTCAGGAGTTAGTGAGTTCCTGAAGTTCTGAAGCGTTGAGTTCAATAATCGGCATCAATTCTTTAATTTGCTCAAGCTTTGTTGCAGAGGCTATTGGGGCCGAGACGGTTTTCTGTTGACGGAGCCAGGCCAAGGCGATTGCGGATACTGATGTGTTCTTCTCTTTAGCAATCTGATCAAGTTTTTCTAGCATGGTCCAGCCACGTTCATTCGCGTACGAATTGGCGACGCCGGTGGCGCGGACTGATTCGACAGTAACGCCCGGACGATATTTTCCAGAGAGGAATCCCCGGGCTAGACCATAGTAAGGAATTTCGGAAAGGCCATTCTTTTCGACTGTATCGCGCAACGTAGTTTCATAATCGCGATCCATGAGGTTGTACTGGTCTTGGCATGCGATGTATGAGGCAAGGTTGTTGGCGTTGGAGACATCGAGTGATTCTTGTAGCCGTTCTGCAGTGAAATTTGAGGCTGCGATGTATCGAACTTTTCCAGATTTAATGAGTGAATCAAAAGTACTCAAAGTCTCTTCGATCGGGGTATCGGGATCGTCTTGATGGGCGTAGTAAATATCGATGTAATCAGTCTGCAAGCGACGTAGCGAGTCATCACATGCGGCGATGATGTTAGATTTCTTAAGACCTGGGCGGGTATCAAGTTTCGCTACTTTTGTGGCGATGACCAATTCTTTACGATTACCGCGTCTTTTCATCCAATTTCCGATGATGGTTTCAGATTCTCCGCCCACGTGCCCCGGTGCCCATTGCGAATACATATCAGCAGTATCGATAAAGTTACCGCCGTTATCGAAGTAATAATCTAAGACGATCTCAGAGTTTGTTACATCAGCGCTAAAGCCAAAGACATTTCCGCCTAGACAGAGCGGATAAACATCGAGATTTGTTTTAGGAAGTGTAATCACCGCGCCATCGTATAGCGATAGAGAACATCCCGGCCCCATTCGGTGAAGCCCAGTGATTGATATAAGTTAATTGCTCCGTGATTATCGGCATCAACATAGAGCATGGCGCTGAAGATTCCTTGATAACGCATATGACGTAACCCAGCAACGGTTACAGCTTTACCGATTCCTTTTCCAGATTGAGATGGATGAACGCCCATGATGTAAATCTCGCCAATTGGATCGTGGTCATGTTCTTCTTCTTGTGCTGAATGTTTATGGGTGTGGCCGCCATGGATCTTGGTCCAGCAAAAACCAGTCATGGCGCCTTTATCTTCGGCAATAAGGAAACCTTGGGGGTTAAACCAATTCTCTTGGGTGCGAATCTCGAGATCACGCAGGCTCCAATTTCCTTGCTCGGGATGGTCAGCGAATACTTGATTATTAAGTGCTAGCCATTCCTCATTATCGATTCCAGGTAAAAAGTTTCTGATCTGAATATCTTTAGTGAGTTCGGGGATGGGGTCATTAAGTGAGCGGCGCATTTGAATGACGGTGCGAACTCGCATGAAACCATTACTTTCTGCGATGTTTTTCGCTCCGGGGAGATCGCCATGTGACCAGAGCCGAAGCGTTGTGTCAGCAGCGCTCTGTAACTCTTGTAGTAGCGCTTGTCCGATACCGCTCTTTCGATGTTCGGGATGCACTACTAATTCTGCGCTAGGACCTTCGACTTCGTCAGTGAGGTCTAAATGCGCATACCCAACAACGATATTTTCTTGGGTGGCGATGAAATGGGTATCAGCTTTATCTCCACCGTGACGCAGATGGAGCAATACATGTTCACTCACGGGTGGAACGCCATCATGATCTGTGGCGCTAGCAATGAGAGATAAGACCTGGCTCTGGTGTTCCGGGTTGAGATGAGCGAACTGGGTGATCAAGAGAGTTGATCAGATAGCGCTTGATCTTTAGGGCTAGTGTTGAAGCGATAACCAACGTTTCGCACTGTGCCGATAATTGCTTCGAATTCGGGACCGAGTTTGGAACGCAGACGCCGGATATGTACATCAACAGTACGGGTTCCACCAAAATAGTCGTAGCCCCAAATCTCTTGCAGTAATTGAGAGCGGGTGAAGACGCGACCAGGATGTTGCGCCATATATTTCAAGAGTTCAAATTCTTTATATGTGAGGTCAAGCGCGCGGCCTTTGATTTTTGCGGTGTAAGTCTTTTCATCGATGACAACATCGCCACTCTTAATTTCACCGGATGTGGGATCAGCGGCTATACGAAGTGCTTGAATCTTTCCAATTGCGACTCGAATACGAGCATCAATTTCTGCGGGGCCGGCCGTATCAAGGATGACATCATCAAATCCCCAATCCGCGGTTGTGGCAGAAAGCCCACCTTCGGTTGTGATGAGAATTAGCGGACAACCAATACCGGTGGCTGTGATTAATTTCGTAAGAGATTTCGCGGCTGGTAGATCACGGCGCGCATCAACAAATAAACAATCCACTTCAGGAATATCTACCAAAACCGAGCCAATAGCAGGCAAGATGCGAACTTGATGCTGAAGCAAACCGAGCGCAGGTAGAACTTCTGCGCTGGCTCCAGTCGTATTCGTCAAAAGTAGAATGCGTGCCATAAGGGTGAAAGAATAGCCGCGTGGATAATTACCTTCCAATTTTCATTGTTCTTACGCTCGCGAGCGCTTATGGCTTTTGGTACCAACGTAGCCGGGGCAAAGTAAAGGTAAAGAGCTCCACTAAGACCGCAATAACTCCATCAGATATTGGTAGTGATCTGGGATCTCGAGTCACATTAGTGCAGTTTTCATCCGCATTTTGTACTCCATGTCGCGCAACTCGCGCTTTATTAACCGATATCACTGCAGATCTTGATGATGTCAAACATATAGATATCGATGCAGAGAAAAATTTGGATTTAGTGCGCAGGTTAGATATTCGCTCTACACCCACGACTTTGGTGATTGATAAATCGGGAGTCGAAGTCGGTCGTGCTGTCGGTGCGCCGAAGCGGGCTGAGGTGCTCGCCACACTTTCAGCGATTAAATAACTGCAAATCATTCGCAACTCGCTTCAGTCGCACCTTCCATTTATTCTTCGCTCCATGATTGGTACCGGGCTCCAGCTTTTCACAAAACGGCGTGTGATTGATTTCTGCCGTTTCGCTGGCCAGCTCTGTCGTGCATAGTTGTTGATTTTTAATCCAACTATCTGCCCACCAACTAATTTCTAAAGGAATAGACATGACAATCACCCAAGTTTTGAGATTTGATACAAAAAACGATGTAAAACTTATTGACGCACGCGGTCCACGATTTGGCGCGGTATTAACAACGATTGTGCTCGCTGCAGATCTTGCTTCTGCTTCACTTCCGCTTCTGATCTGGCAACTCTCAGTCTTTGCACTCGGAGCTTTTGTTGGACCACAAGCAACTCCATATGCCTGGATTTATCGCACGCTTGTGAAACCACGGTTTCGAGGCGATGTCCCAACTGAAGATACTCGTCCACCGCAGTTCGCTCAGGTGGTTGGATTCCTATTCGCGCTAACTGCAACAGTCGCTCTATTTCTCGAAGCGTCGTTAGTTTTCGAAGTTGCGATCGGCTTTGCGCTGGCAGCAGCGTTCTTAAATGCTGCTTTTAACTTCTGCCTTGGATGCGAGATGTATCTCTTGATCGCGCGCGCCCAAGGTGCGGTTTCTCAGCGTCAGAATCGTGAGGATTCCTACAACCTACCTAGCCTCTAGAATTAGGGAGTGTCCAAGAAGAACGAATTACGCGATAAAGGCTTACGTCTAACGCCCCAACGCGAACTCGTGTTGCAAGCGGTCCGCGAACTTGGTCATGCAACTCCAGAAGAAGTTGCCGAGAAAGTTCGTAAGTCGCATCCTGGAATCAACCTCTCGACTGTGTATCGCAATCTCGAGACGTTGGAAAATGTTGGCTTAGTTCAACATACCCATTTAGGACATGGTGGAGCGACCTATCACGCTGCCGAAGAACTTACGCATCTTCATCTGGTTTGTGGCAAATGTGGATCGGTCGGAGATGCACCGATCGAGAGCGCTGCTTCATTCGTAGATAAATTGATTGATGATTACGGATTTAAGACAGATGTCACTCACTTTGCGATCTACGGGACCTGCGCCCAGTGCTCTGAAAAATCATGACCGCAGTTTTTGTCGAAGAAGGTTTAGATAAAGGCGCAATCTGGCACTTCGGTGAAGTTGCTAAAGAGCAACGCGCACTTGCTGAAGGCAAAGCATGGGCTGATCTTTCGCATCGTTCGGTGATTGAAATATCTGGTGAAGATCGATTGATGTGGCTTCATTCCCTCACCACACAACATCTTGAGTCGCTAGAACCTGGAACGTGGAAAGAAGCTTTGATCTTGGATCCCCAAGGCCATGTTGAGCAGCAACTTTTCTTAGTTGATGATGGCTCCTCAACTTTCATACATCTCGATCGGGTATCTGCTCCAGCCCTCTTGGATTACTTAGCGAAAATGAAATTTATGCTGCGAGTCGAGGTAAAGGATGTCTCTGAAAGTTTCGCGATTCTCAAAGCGCCTGGTAAAACTGATGAAATTGGTGGGCCGTTTGCTCTCGTTCCGCGCGATGAATTAGCAGCCACAACTGCCGCATTCGCAACAGCAAATCTCCAGATTGGCATGTGGGCAATTGAAGCCGAACGCGTCGCCCAAGGTCGAGCACGGATTGGTTTAGATACTGATCACAAATCGATTCCAAATGAACTTGGTTTACTTTATAAAGCGGTACATATGAACAAAGGTTGTTACCGTGGCCAAGAAACAGTTGCGAAAATATTCAATTTAGGCCATCCACCACGTCGCCTGGTCTTACTTCATCTTGATGGCAGCTTGGTTGATATTCCAAGCCATGGCGATCCCGTGGTTTACGAAGGTAAAGAGATCGGTTTTGTTGGTTCCGTCGCGCGCCACTATGAATTAGGACCGATTGCTCTCGCAGTCATCAAGCGCATGACGCCTGCTGATGCAGTTCTGGAAGTCAAAGGCATCCTTGCTAACCAAGAGATTCTCGTACCGATAGATTAAATCCATGGAGTTCATCACCACGATTGCTTTGATTTTCACAACGCTTCTGATGTCGCTGGCGTTTATTGGTTATGCCGCACGTCAATGGCGTAAATTGAAACGAGGCGCGTAAGTGGCATTCCAAATCCCTGAAGGTCTGCATCCAGATCTCAATCCACTTGCCTGGTTAGTTGGGACATGGCGCGGAAAAGGCCATGGGGAATATCCGGGAATTGAAAATTTTCAATTTGCTCACGAAGTGACATTTAGCCACGACGGTCGACCATTCCTTACCTATTTCTCACGTTCGTGGTTGATTGATGACAATAACGAAATCATCAAGACCGCAGCCTCAGAAACTGGATTCTGGCGCGTGAAACCTGGTGGCCAATTAGAAGTTCTGATTGCTCACAGCACCGGAATCGCTGAAGGTTGGGTTGGAAGATTTGATGGACCGAAAATTCAACTCGCGATGGATCAGGCTTATTCAGCTCCTTCGGCAAAATCAATTGAAGGCGGACAACGTTTATACGGGCTGGTTGAAGGGGAACTTTTCTATGCCTATGACATGGCATATCAAGGAAATAAATTACAAGCACATATTTGGTCCACCTTGCCCCGAGTTTTGCAATAACTGCAACCACTATGAACTCTGGTGAAGTGCTTCTTGAAGTAGTTCGTAACGAGATGGTGGAGTCAGTTCACTCCGGGCATTTATTAATTCTCGGCGCTGATGGTGAAGAAATTATGAAGCTCGGCGATATTGATCAACTTATCTATCCACGTTCTGCTGTGAAATCGCTGCAAGCCTCAGCCATGTTGCGCGCTGGCTTGAAAGTGAGCGGACCACAGCTTGCTTTGGCTTGCGCCAGTCATGCTGGAAGCGCCGCACATCTTGAAGTAGCGCTCTCAACCCTTGCAAGTGTGGGACTTGATGAAAGCGCGCTTCGCAATACTCCTGACAAACCTCTCGGGAATTTAGAACGTGTTGCTTGGGGCGATAAGTCCGCGAGCTCTTTGGCTGCAAATTGCAGTGGAAAGCATTCTGCGATGGTCGCAACGTGTGCGACGAATGGTTGGGATTTAAAGAGTTATAAATCACCAGATCATCCATTACAAATTGCAATTCGGAAAGAATTTGAATTACTTAGTGGAGAAACAATCACCAAAGTTGGGGTGGATGGATGTGGCGCTGCGCTCTTCGCTATTTCGCTGCGTGGACTTGCGCAATCGATAAGAAATCTCACGCTCTCTCAAGAACCTATTCATCAACAAGTTATTGACGCATGTCGCACTAATCCAATAATGGTCTCCGGAATTGGTCGTTTACCAACTATCTTGATGGAGAAAGTTCCTGGACTTTTTGTTAAAGATGGCGCTGAAGGTGTCATGGTGATGTCATTGCCGCAAGGGCAAACAGTTGTCTGGAAGATGAGTGATGGCTCGCAACGTGGAGCAAGCTCTCTTGCTATCGCAAGCCTTTCGTATCTAGGAATCAACGTTGATCTTGAACGGGAAAAAGTGATGGGCGATGGCCAGGTTGTAGGAGAAATTAGGGCGAGTAAACTCGTCCTTCATGGCTAAGCGCGCACGTCGCATCGCATCCTTGATGCTTCATACCTCACCGCTTGAACAAGCGGGAATTGGTGATGCCGGCGGAATGAATGTGTACGTCGTTGAAAGTGCGAAGAGAATCGCAGCATCGGGAGTGTCAGTAGATATCTACACTCGTGCAAATAAATCAGGTCTTCCAGAAATCGTCGAAATCGCAGACGGCGTCACTGTACGTCATCTTGAAGCTGGCCCGTATGACGGAATCACCAAAGATGAATTACCCTCACAAATTTGTGCGTTGATGTCATCTTTCATGCATCAAGAAGCACGACTTCCAGCCCATTATTACGATGTCATCCACTCCCATTATTGGATCTCAGGACAACTCGGGTGGCTGATTAGCGAACGACTCGGCATACCACTCGTTCACACCATGCACACTATGGCGAAAGTAAAGAATCTTTCTCTTGCAGAGGGCGAGAAACCTGAACCACAAACTCGAGCAATTGGTGAAGAACAAGTCGTGGCTGCTTCTGCTGCATTGATTGCAAACACGGCGGCGGAATCGGCCAGCTTAGTTTCACTGTATGACGCATGCCCCGACAACGTTTATGTCGTTCCACCCGGAGTAGATCTTTCTACCTACAAATTAAATGGCGGCAAGAAAGCGTCACGAAAGAAATTGAAGATTGCAGAAGACGCCCTGATGTTGGCGTTTGTCGGACGAATCCAGCCCCACAAAGGTCCCGAAGTTTTAATTCGCGCTGTTGCTGAGATGTTGAAACATACTCCCGTTCTTCGCTCCAAACTAAAGACAATCATTATGGGCGGACCTTCTGGAAATGGTTCCCAAGAACCTGAGCGATTGAGATCTCTGGCCCAGTTCCTTGGCGTTAGCGATGTCATTGAATTTATGCCACCAGTTCCCCATGAAGAGCTCTCTGACTGGTATCGCGCGAGTGATTTAGTCTGCGTTCCCTCGTATTCTGAATCATTTGGTTTAGTGGCGCTGGAGGCTCAAGCTTGCGGAACTCCTGTTGTTGCAACCGCAATCGGAGGTTTACGCACTGCAGTAGCGGATGGAATTTCAGGATCGCTCGTTGATGGACATGATCCACGTGCGTGGTCGGCTGTTATCTCTCGACTCTTGATGGAACCAGAACGTCGTTTAATACTTTCCATGGGAGCTGTGGAACATGCATCGCATTTTGGTTGGGATGCAACAGCGCGAGGAACTCTTGATGTGTATGACCGAGTGCTCTCCAAAGGTAGCGCCACCATTCGAAGCTTGGCTTAATAATGTCCACTAAAGCGATGGCGCAAGCCACCATTGATGAATTTCTAGATTCTCACGATATCGATTTCGAAAAGAGTTCAGAATCTGCTTATTTGTTGACGTTACCGGGCGAGCGGAAACTCCAGACTCATTGCGCACTTGTATTGGGGCATCAATCGTTAAGTATTAACGCATTTGTGATTCGCAAACCTGATGAGAATGAATCTGTCGTACACGAATGGATGCTGAAAAAGAATGCAACGATGTATTGCGTCGCATTCGCCGTCAACGAATTAGGAGATATCTACCTCGTAGGTCGACTCCCTTTTAGCGCAGTCACAGAACAAGAGCTCGACCGTGTGATTGGCGCGGTTCTGCAATATTCTGATTCCTCATTTAATCCGCTATTGGAGCTGGGATTTGCAAATGCAATTCGTCGCGAATGGGCTTGGCGCGTTTCGCGCGGTGAATCACTTTCAAATCTTGAGGCCTTCAAGCACCTGGTTTGAAAGAAATTCTTATCCCACCAATCCCAAGAAACGGAACAAGTAGAAACAACTTCCGGCACATAGTCCTGCAGCAGGAAGAGTAATAACCCACGCCGTAAGAATGCTTCCAACAACATTCCACTTCACAAATTTTCGTCCGCGAGTTGAGCCGGCTCCGAGAATTGAAGACGTGATTGTGTGAGTTGTGCTGATGGGAGCTTGATAACCGATAGCAAGCACATAAAGCACTCCGGAAGCCACGGTTTGAGAGGCTAATCCGCGCACTGGATCAATCTCGACCATTCTCTTGCCAAGTGTCTTCATGATCCGCCAACCACCAGCATATGTACCAAGGCTAATTGCGAGTGCAGCACTCACTTTTACCCAATTCGGGATTGATTCACCTGAATGAAAACCACCAACGACGAGTGCGAGTGTCATGACGCCCATCGTTTTTTGAGCATCTTGAAGACCATGTCCGACTGACATTGCGGTTGCAGAAACGACTTGTCCAGCACGAAAACCTTTGCCAGTGTGGCTTCGCTTGGCATTTCTAAAGATCCACTGCAAAGCGAGTGCAAGTGAATACGCCAATGTAAATCCAATCATTGGGGAAAGCACCATAGGAATAGCAACTTTTGCCACAACTCCATCCCAGTGAACGAGTTCTTGGGAAGCAAGTGCTGCTCCTACGAGCCCGCCGATGAGTGCATGAGATGAGGATGATGGAATGCCAAACCACCAAGTAAATAAATTCCACGCTATCGCGCCAAGTAGCGCAGCAAGAACTGTGTAAAGACCCGCGTTGGAAGGTTCGACATCAATAATTCCCTTACCTACCGTCTTTGCAACACCTTCACTGATGAAGGCACCAATCAGATTTCCGAACGCTGCAACAAGAAGCGCAGTTCTAGCTCGCATGGCTTTTGTGGCGATGGATGTAGCAATCGCATTGGCAGCGTCGTGAAATCCATTTGTGTAATCAAAAATCAATGCAACAAGAATGATTACTGATACGAGTACGTAGGCGTTGCCCACTCTTAACTCTCTTTCAAGGAGATTGTGCGAATTACTCGTGCCACTTTCGCCATATGATCGAGAGACTCTTCGAACTGATCAATAGTTCCCGTGACTCGAAGGATGGTCATCGCATCAACACTTCCATCATAGAGATTTGCAGTAATGCGACGGTGAATACGATCTCCTTCATCTTCCAAACGATCTACTTCGGCATAGAAATGTTCAAGGTCTTTGAGGTTTTTCAGGCGAGGCATTGAAGATGCGGTTAATTCTGCGCATTTGCGGACGGTGTCTACGAGATCAGTAGCGAGGGTTGGGAAGTTTTCAACGCGGTGCAAAACCGCAACATCAGTAGCTTCTTCAATCGCATCCATTGCATCATCTAGTGAGTTGGCTAGATCCTGGAGATCACCACGGTCATAAGGGGTGATGAACATATCGTCGATTCGTCGAACGATTTTTCCGAGTAGCTCATCAGCTTCAGATTCAATATTTCCAATCCGCTTTGCTAATTCACGTCGCGATTCCACAGGTGCTGCTACTAACTCGACCGCCGAACGCGCCGCAGCAGCGAGACGTTCTGCTAAAGATGTATAAAGATCGAAAAGGACCGCGTCCTTTGGTGTGAATGCCATGTAACTGCTCCTTCAATCGCGTCTCACGATGTAATCGATTCGAGGGCGACTTTAGGGGAGATTTCAGGATTTTCCTAAGAAATGCCAAAATGTCTCCATGGCTGCACAGAGCTCCACGCTTGGTTCACTCATTCTTCTTCGTCATGGTGAGAGCGAATGGAACGCAAAAAATCTCTTCACAGGATGGGTGGACGTGCGCCTCTCTGCTACTGGCGAAAAAGAGGCGCGACGCGGAGGACAACTACTCAAAGAGCACGGCTTACTTCCCAATGTTCTTCACACATCCTTACTTCGACGTGCGATACACACCGCTCAGATTGCTCTCGACGAATGCGATCGCCATTGGATACCTGTTACTCGTACGTGGAGATTAAACGAGCGTCACTACGGCGCTCTTCAAGGAAAAGATAAGAAACAAACTCTTGAACAGTATGGTGAAGAGCAATTCAAATTGTGGCGTCGTTCTTTTGATGTCCCGCCACCGCCAATAGATGACAACGATGAATACTCTCAAGCAAATGATGCGAGATATAAGGATCTCGGATCAGATATGCCCAGGACTGAATGCTTGAAAGATGTAGTAAATCGCATGCTTCCTTATCTCAATAATGAAATTGCAATCGACCTTCGAGCCGGGAAAACCGTATTGGTTGCAGCACATGGAAATTCCATTCGAGCGATTGTTAAGCACATTGCTTGTATTTCTGATGAAGAGATTGCAGAAGTTAATATCCCCACAGGAATCCCGCTTCTGTTTAAGTTCGATGAAGATTTTGAACCGCTGGTAAAGCGGGGCGAATATCTAGATCCTGAAGCAGCAAAGGCTGCAATTGAAGCAGTTGCTAATCAGGGGAAGAAATAAGTTAGTTAGAAAACTTTCCAGTTACCAAGAAATACACACGTCTAGCAACTGAGACGGCGTGGTCGGCAAATCTCTCGTAGTAACGACCAATAAGAGTGATATCGATGGCTGTTTCTGTGCCGTGGGCCCAAGATGGATCTAGCAAAGTCGTGAAAAGTTTGCGATGAAGGCGATCCATTTCATCGTCATCTTTTTCTACCTCGAGCGCCTTATCAATATCTCGCGAATTTACGACGACACCTGCTTTATCTGCGATGAGCTTTGCGACTTTACCCATTTCTTCGATAGTTAGAAGTAATTCAGACGGAACTGCAGCGCTGGGATGACGTAGTCGAGTTATTTTCGCGACGTGATGGGCCATATCTCCCATCCGTTCTAAGTCTGCGCTCATTCGAAGAGCCGTAATAAGTGCGCGCAAATCTGAAGCCACTGGTTGTTGACGCGCAATGATGTCAATAATGCGGGCATCTAGATCGTGTTGAATTTGATCTACTCGATCATCGGCAGCAATAACTTCTTCTGCCTCCTTTATGTCTGCCGTCAAAAGCGCATGAGTCGCTTTAGAAATCGCATCGGAGACGAGAGATGAGAGATCAACAAGAGTTTGGGTTACTCCATCGAGTTCATCTTGAAATGCGCTGCGCAGCCAGGTCATGGGATAAAGGTAGTTAATAGATTTTTCAATGCAAATGTGGCGGGTGAACTTGGACTGACCGCAAAGTGAACAGTAGGTAAATCGAGACAATTCTTGCCAATATGACGTGAATCAAGGGGTTTCGTACTATTGGGCTATGAAGTTCCGCAAAGATGCGAACAATTCACAATCTCATGAATTACCCGAGATTTTGATGACTGTTCTTCATTCTCTCGAAGCGGATTCGATGATTGTTCTTCCTGGCGATGTCATTCTCTTTCAATCGCAGGGTATTTCTAATTTTGGACTTCTGAAAGATGAGCGACTTTCGAGTGAAGAACTTTCAGCTCTCATCCGCGTTGTGCGCCGCACAAATGAAACCCACCGTGGCTCATTAGAAATTGCTCGCGGACCAATCGGCGAAGGTAAGCGCGAAGTTAAAGTTTCAATCACACCTCTCAATCAAGAAGGAATGGTTCTAGTTCTCGTTTCAGACGAAAGTGAAGCTCGACGAATAGATGCAGTACGACGTGATTTCGTTGCAAACGTATCTCATGAACTAAAGACTCCCATCGGCGCTTTGGGTCTTCTCAGCGAAGCCATTCTCGGCGCCAAAGATCAGCCAGAAGAAGTTGTCCGTTTCGCTTCACGCATGCAGAATGAAGCAAGACGTCTCACAGACTTAGTTCAAGAGATCATTGACTTGTCACGACTACAAAGTAGTGACCCGCTGACAAAAGCATTCCCGGTCGAAGTAAGTGAAATCATCCGAGAGTCAGTAAGCCAAGCGCAAATCTCTTCTGAATCTCGCGGAATCTATGTTGAAGTTGGAGAAATAGCAGACGCAACTGTTATCGGCGATCGTGATCAACTCATCGCAGCAGTACACAATCTGATTGAGAACGCAGTCAATTACAGTCCAGAAGACACTAAGGTTTCGATTGTTGCCTCACGAAACAATGACTTAATTGAAATTGCAGTCACTGATCAAGGTATTGGAATCGCAGATGTCGATCAAAGTCGCATATTTGAGAGGTTCTATCGAGTTGATCCGGCTCGTTCCCGTGAAACTGGAGGTACTGGCTTAGGACTTTCGATTGTGAAACATGTGGCGTTAAATCACGGTGGCGATGTGAAGGTCTGGAGCAAGCTTGGAGTCGGCAGTACTTTCACCCTGTTGTTGCCGATTGCCAGAGAAGAAGAGAGGGCCAGCGCATGACCCGAATCTTGATTGTCGAGGATGAAGCATCGTTCTCAGAAGCTCTCGAATTCCTATTAGGTAAAGAGGGTTTTCAAGTGGTTACTGCCGCCACAGGTACCGAAGCTCTGCGTAAGTTTGATCAGGGCGGAATAGATCTCGTACTTCTAGATTTGATGATTCCTGAGATTTCTGGAACTGAAGTTTGTCGTCAAATCCGATCCAAATCACGAACACCCATCATCATGCTGACTGCTAAGGACTCTGAGGTGGATAAAGTCGTGGGTCTAGAAATCGGGGCTGATGATTACGTTACTAAGCCATATTCTTCACGTGAACTTGTTGCTCGTATCCGCGCTGTCTTGAGGCGCAATTCTTCAGATGGAATTGAATCTGAACCTGGTGTCATGACGGTAAGTGGAATTCGGATGGATATCGATCGCCACCAAGTTTCCATCAATGGAATACCAGTCTCCTTACCATTGAAGGAATTTGAGTTGCTTGAGTTCTTGATGCGAAATGCTGGTCGAGTGTTAACTCGTATGCAACTCATTGATCGAGTGTGGGGCAGTGATTATGTGGGAGATACAAAGACTCTTGATGTTCACATCAAACGTTTACGAGCCAAGATTGAAACTGACCCAGCTAATCCGACGTTAATTCAGACCGTTCGCGGTCTGGGTTACAAGATGGAGCTGTAGATCCCCGTATTTGCAACGACGAGAGCATCAAGTTCTGCTTTACCGCCATTAACGAAATACAGAACGACTGGGACGCGATAACCGGGCTTCGCTCCAAGCGCTGCGACTTTGGCTTTTGCGTTTGCTGAATCACCTTCAAAAATCATTGGTGCGTTCTTTGTGAGGATTGCATCAGAAACTAGCTCGGCGCGCTGGCCATTAACGGAGATTGCAGCCAAGGTGTCAGCAGCATCATTGTGGTTAACAATGAATCCAACGAGCGTGCCTGAGCCATCAGGCAACGCAACTATCTTGATATTGCGAATCTTGAGATCGCCGAGATCTTTTTCAACGCCGTCGGTGACTTGTTTGATGATGCGGGTTGGAGCCTGACCACCAGAAGCGCAGCCTGTCAATAAAACGCTTGATGAAAGAAGTGCACCAATGAGACGGCGAGATTTCATTGGCGAATAATGGCAGAAAAGCATTGAATTACGCCCACTTTCGTGGGTTTTCGTGATTGGAATAACTCTGATAAAATTGCCGTCTAGCGAAAGGCAATCAATGTCATTTAAGGTCGGCGAAACCGTTGTTTATCCCCATCACGGAGCGGCTCTCATTGAAGCAATCGAGACCCGGACCATCAAAGGCGAAGAGAAGATCTATTTAGTACTTAAGGTTGCACAAGGCGATCTCACAGTACGAGTCCCAGCAGAAAACGTTGACTTAGTTGGCGTTCGCGATGTTGTTGACTCCTCAGGTCTTGAAAGAGTCTTTGGTGTTCTACGCCAGCCTTACACAG
>Ga0208005_1000037_pt1 | contig 53393 bp, 54 predicted proteins | sample DEB19_08_DNA_3_FD_184530 | JGI IMG/M metagenome (GOLD analysis project Ga0208005, IMG submission 184530) | Aqueous microbial communities from the Delaware River and Bay under freshwater to marine salinity gradient to study organic matter... | ecosystem: Environmental > Aquatic > Marine > Coastal... | reverse complement strand
ACATTGATCATTGGCGGCGCAATGTTCGGCGCTTTGTACGCAACGATGATTTGGATGGCGTTATGAACTACGGTTATTTGCGCGTATCGACTGACGAGCAAGCCAATGGCACAAGCCTTGACACGCAACGCAGGGAAGTGACCGGCAACGCGTTAACGCATGGCTTGACGGTTGATCGGTTTATTGAGGATGCTGGCGTTTCAGGGCATTTGAATTTTTTTGATCGATTGGCGGCAAACGGTGTGACGCCACAACCTGGTGATGTGATCATTGTGGCGAAACTGGATCGGTTTAGCCGCAACTCGATGGATACGTTGAATACCGTTCACGCGTTCAAGGAGCGCGGCATTCGATTGATCATCAATGGGCATGGCGATGTAACGGATGAGAAGAATATTTATGGGCAGTTGATGCTTGAGATTATGGCGGCATTTGCGACGCACGAAAGGCGAGTGATTAAGGATCGCCAGCGCGTAGGCCAGGCGGCAAAGCGTCAGGCCGGCGGGCACGTTGGTGGGTTGCCGCCTTTTGGGTTTCGCGTTGTAGGTGCTGGCAAGGCAGCAACCCTTGAGCCAGTTGCCGAGCAGCAAGCCGCCATTGCAACGATTAAGGCTTTGAAGGGGTCTATGTCACTGCGTCAGATTGCCGGTGAAGTGATGAAATTGCATGGCGTGACGATTACGCACGCTGGCGTTGCAAAGGTGCTTGGACGTGAATGAAGAGTTAAAGAATCATGAGTTGGTGAAGTTGTTTGCGCGTGCCTTGGACCGGTACGCGAACAACGCACCGTTGTTTGTGCGTGAAGTGATTGGCGTTGAGCCTGATGTTTGGCAGATTGAGTTTTTGCAAGCTATTTCTGATGGCGAGCGAAAGATCAGCGTAAGGTCCGGTCACGGTGTGGGTAAATCGACTGCTGCGTCATGGGCGATGATTTGGTTTGTGCTTTGCCGTTATCCGGTGAAAGTGGTGGTGACTGCGCCAACGACAAGCCAGTTGTATGACGCACTGTTTGCTGAGTTGAAGCGTTGGGTAAAGGAATTGCCTGATGTGTGGCGGCAGTTGCTTGATCCGAAAACGGATCGGATTGAGTTGAAGTCATCGCCCACGGAAGCGTTTATCTCCGCCCGTACGTCGCGTGCCGAGCAACCTGAAGCATTGCAGGGTGTGCATTCGGACCATGTGATGCTTGTGGCGGATGAAGCTTCAGGCATTCCCGAGTCCGTGTTCGAGGCGGCGGCGGGGTCTATGTCGGGGCATAACGCTGTGACGATTTTGTTGGGGAACCCAACGAAGTCCAGCGGGTTTTTCTTTGACACGCATAACCGATTGAAGGATGAGTGGTGGACACGTCGCGTGTCCTGCTATGACTCTAAAAGGGTTAGCGACGCCTATATCAAGGATATGGCGTCAAGGTATGGCGAAGAATCCAACGCTTTCCGTGTTCGCGTGTTGGGTGAGTTTCCGCGTACCGATGACGATACCTTGATTGGCGTTGAGCTGGTGGACAGCGCTTTTCACCGTGATGTTGAAACGACGGACACGCAAACGGTGTGGGGTTTGGATGTAGCGCGATTTGGGACGGACGCCACGGCGTTGGCAAAGCGTAAAGGTAATGCGGTGACTGAGATACGCAAGTGGCGAGGGTTGGATTTGATGCAAACCACGGGCGCGGTGGTCGCTGAGTACGAGGCCATGAAGCCAGAAGACAGGCCCGTTGAAATCCTTGTCGATTCGATTGGCTTAGGGGCCGGCGTTGTGGACCGCTTGCGCGAATTGAATCTGCCTGCGCGTGGGATTAACGTGGCTGAGTCTCCCGCCATGGGAACGATTTATGTGAATTTGCGTGCTGAGCTATGGGGAAAGATGAAGGCGTGGTTGGAAAAGCGCGATTGCAAGATACCTAAGGATGAGTCGTTATTGGCGGAATTAGTTTCGCCACGCTATTCGTTTAATAGCAACGGGAAGATGAAGCTAGAGAGCAAAGACGAGATGAGAAAGCGCGGGATTGGATCGCCTGATATGGCTGATGCTTTGGCGTTGACCTTTGCGAGCGATGCAGGAACAGCGTTGTACGGGAAGGCTTACAACTCACAGTGGGGCAAGCCAATTAAAAGGAATTTGAGGGCAGTTGTTTAATCGAGAGGGGTAGAAATGGCGAAACGAAAAATGCGCAGATCAGAAAGCAAGAAGATGATTTTTGATTATTTGAAGGGGTTGAAGAACCCTGTGAATGCTTGGCATTTGGCTGCAAAGTTTGATATGACCACCAAAAGGATTGATCAACTCATGACCGAGTTGGCGGGAGATGATCTTATTGTGAAGTCCAAGGGCATAAAAGACGTTGAGATACCCTGGAAGAAAGTGATGGTGAACTACTTCGAGGTTAAGGAGCAGTACAAGACCTTTAAGCCGCGTAAGCCTAAAGCACCCGTACTGTGGCATAACCCATTTGGGATAAGGGCGGCGTGAGAGACTACCTCGCCGGCCAGGCCACCTGGCGCACGCCCGAAGATGACCCGCCGCCACTAGGCGTAAAGATATTGCTACTTAATCCTGGCGGCGTGTGCGTCATTGGCACCTGGTCTGAGTGGGCGGTTGCCTGGGCGCCACTGCCAAGGGTGCCTCAACACATTAAGGAGGTATTGACGTGAAAGATTTGACGATTGGCGATGTGATGGGCATTGCCAGAAACACAGGGTTTGATCAGCACGCAGAGAATCTTTTTATCTTTGCGGCGCAGATTGAGTTTGTTGCAGGCGAAGCACGCTTAAACCATTGCATTGAGTTGCTGGAGAAAAACGGCTATGACGATGCGGCTGAACTATTGAAAGGACAGGGATGAACCTGAACGATATGGCGAGAAAAGCCTGGGTTAATGGATTGCTTGAGAACTTTCCACGAGGCGAGTACGAGAAATTGCAGTGGGAAGTGCTTGAAGAGATGGTGATGGAGCTGGAGCGCCGCACGCGTGAACTTGTACAACTTGCCGAGCTTGAGCGTAAGCGTTGGGGGAAATCATGAGACCCGTAACCATTCTTGTTCCAGCTTATAAGCCTGAGCACCTATACACGACACTAGCCAGCATTGACGCGCAGACCTATCCGCGCATCAAAGTCATCATTGGCAATCACAGTCCTGATGAGAATGACCACCACATGATCAACGATATGGCGCAGCGCTATGACTTTGAAGTCATTGACACACACCTTATCTGTCCTGGCGATCAGGTGGCGCATTACGCTTATCTTTGGGATCAGGCAGATTCCGATTTAGTGCGCTTTGTGTATGACGATGATGTAATTTACCCATCTTCAACGTCTTACTTAGTTGATTTGGCGGATCATCACCGTGACGCCGTGATGTTTTGGCACCAACGCCATTGGATTGATGGTTCCGGGCGGTTTCTTCGCGCACCAGGCTTTATTAATCAAGATGAACTGATGAAGTCATCGCGCGAGAACATTCTGCGCTTGATGGCGATGCACAAGAACTTTATTGGCGAGCCTTCGTTTGTGATGATGGATCGCTCCAAGTGCGCATTCACCATGACCTACGCGCCACTTGGCGAGTTGGCACCAAGGCATTATTTGGGTGACGTGACTTCGTATCTGGAAGCCACGCGCCACGGGCCGGCGGTAGGTGGTGGGGCGCACCTGGGGGCGTTTCGTTTGCACGCAAACCAAGACTCCAATAAGGACAACCCGCGCCACACATTAGGGATTGTGGATTGGGAAATGTTTATGCGGTATGAATATCTTGGCGGCAACATTAATCGCGTAACCGCTGAAGATTGGGGGCGTACGGTTTTGCAAACCTACTGGGCTGAGATGGAGCGCAGACCGCAGTTGCGTTTATTTCACTCGCGTTTGTCAGCAGATATGGCGTTCAACAAACTTGCCAGCATGAGCGGATTTCTTCAGGATTACCACGCGTTGCGCATGAATCTTGCGCATTGATGCGCGAATGTGCTAGTGTCGGCCCCCAAATGGGGGTAGTGCCATGAAAGCCAAGCCGGTATGGGATAAAGCGCGTCCGAAGTCGTTGGGCAAAAGCGAACCGTTATCCAAAAAGGAGAAAGCCAGCGCTAAAGCCATGGCGAAATCCGCTGGAAGACCTTACCCAAACCTCGTTGACAATATGCGTGCTGCAAGGTCCAAGAAATGAGCAAGCAAGTACGAGATTCAGCCGGGCATTTGTGGCCTGAGATTGTCGGAAGGCTTGGCACAAACACCAACATCACCACATCCGATGTAAGCCAACAATCGCACGCCGCTGGCACTGGAGTGACGCTGATGCGGATTGCCAACGGATCAAATGCCGGTTATCACTGTCATTTTGAGGTAGGTGGCAATCCAACGGCATCCGAGTTATCACCGATCATTCCCGCTAATACGGTGGTTTATATTACCGTTTCGGCTGGCGATAAAGTGGCTGTCGTTGCAGAGCAAAACCACACTATGCGTGTTTCTATGACGGACATACTGCCATCATGATGAAAAAGACCAAAGCCGAGAAGAAAATCTCCAAAGTCATGCGCGAATACAAGGCGGGCAAGTTGCATTCCGGTAGCAAGAAAGGGCCGGAAGTGACAAACCCTAAGCAGGCCATAGCCATTGCGCTGTCTGAAGCCGGTAAAGCGAAGAAAAAGTGATGGAATGTCCTATTGAAACCAAAGACCCGGTTGCGAATCTAAAGCATCGCAATTGGGCGTTTGCCAATGTGGGTTACGGTCCCGCTAATCCTGAATTGCCTAACCGTGAATTCTGGAACGCCAAAGCCGAAACGTGGAACACGGACCTGGCGCAAGCCAAGTCAATGCGTTGCGGTAACTGCGCAGCCTTCATCCAAACGCCTGAAATGATTGAGTGCATTACAGGCGGTATGGAGGGTGAAAGCAAAGAAGAGAACGGCGAAGAAAATGGCGAAGAAAACGGCGAATCATACGAAGAAGGCGAAAGCGAAGAGAACGAAGACTTAGAGATGGCGGTGCAAGACGCTGCCGATCTTGGTTATTGCGAACTATTCCACTTCAAATGTGCAGCGGCACGCACCTGTGACGCCTGGTTGGTTGGCGGACCCATTACATCAATGGCGAACTCACGCCGCCAGCGCGAAGCCGTTGAGTTTCAACGCGTTAACTTTATGCGTGAGGAAGATTGATGATTAAGCGCGGGTCAGAAACGTTTTCTGGTTATAACAAGCCTAAGAAAACGCCGAATCATCCTAAGAAAAGCCACGCTGTATTGGCGAAATCAGGTGATGAGGTCAAACTGATTCGTTTTGGGCAACAAGGCGTTCAAGGTTCACCGGAAGGCACCAAACGCAACGAGGCATTCAAAGCAAGACATGCTGCGAATATTGCCAAGGGCAAAATGAGTGCGGCTTATTGGGCCAACAAAGTCAAATGGTGAACTATGGACGTTGAAATGAACCTTGCTACCGGCATCAAGTCCGGCGAACCTATGGACGAGACTGAAGTTCAAGCCATTGTTGCGGCTGAACTTGTTGACGCTACCAATTTCATTGATTTAGAGATTGGCAATCTTCGCGCCCGCGCCACGGAATACTATTTTGGCGATCCATTTGGCGATGAAGAAGAGGGGCGCAGCCAGGTTGTATCAATGGATGTGCGCGACACAGTGCAGGCCATTTTGCCGAGCCTCATGCGCATTTTCTTCTCATCCGAGAACGTTGTTCAGTATGTGCCGCGTAGCATGGAAGATGCGCCGATGGCAGAGCAGGCCACGGACTATGTGCGCTATATCTTGAACGAAGACAACAATGGCTTTGTGCTGTTTCACTCCATCTTCAAGGACGCCTTGGTGCGCAAGACAGGTGTTTGCAAGTGGTGGGTTGATGAGCACATTGAAATCAAGAATGAAAACTACACGGGACTTGATGATGCGCAACTGTCGTTGATTCTTGGTCAGGAAGGCGTTGAGATGGTTGACTTAATGTCTGCCGAAGACCCTTCAGCACCGCCGCCCGTGATTGATCCATTAAGCGGCCAGCAACTGACGCCAACCGTGATGATTCACGACGTAACCGTGAGCCGCAAAGTCATCACTAAGCGTTTCCGCGTTGAAAGCCTGGCACCTGAAGAATTTATCGTTGACCGTAGAGCGCGAACGCTCGAAGACGCAGACATTGTGGCGCATAGGAAGCTTGCCACCGTGTCTGAGCTTGTTGCCATGGGCTATGACCAAGAGTTGGTTGAGTCCAACACAGGCGAAGACGAACTTGACACAAACATTGAGCGCATTGCGCGTAATCCCGCACAAATGATGTTTGGCGAATCCGCCAACAATCCTGCGCAACGCCGTGTGCTTTACACAGAAAGTTATATAAGGCTTGATCAAGACGGTGATGGTGTGGCGGAACTTCGCAAGATTTGCACCATGGGTCCGTCCTACAAGATTGTTGCCAATGATCCGGCTGATGATGTGCCTTTTGCTTATTTCTGTCCTGATCCTGAGCCTCACACACTTTTTGGTATGTCCACGGCTGATGTAACCATGGACATTCAGCGCATCAAGTCAGTGATTTTGCGCAATATGCTTGATTCATTGGCGCAATCCATTCATCCGCGCACAGGCGTTGTTGAAGGCCAGGTCAATCTTGACGACGTGCTGAATAACGAGAACGGCGCCATTATTAGAATGCGTGCGCCGGGTATGGTGCAGCCGTTCACCACACCATTTGTTGGCGGTCAGGCATTCCCGATGATGGAGTACATGGACCAGGTGAAAGAGGCACGCACTGGCATGTCCAAAGCCTCCATGGGTCTAAATGCCGACGCACTGCAATCGACAACTAAGTTGGCGGTACAAGCCACCGTTCAAGCCGCGCAGCAACACATTGAGTTGATTGCTCGCGTGTTCTCTGAAATCGGCATGAAGCGTTTGTTCAAAGGTTTGTTGCGTTTGATTACGCAGCATCAAGACAAGCCACGCGTCATTCGCTTGCGCAATCAGTGGGTGCAGATCGACCCACGCGGTTGGGATGCCTCGATGGACGTAAGCGTGAACGTTGGCCTTGGTACGGGCGGCATTGATGAAAAGATTCAATTCTTGCAAGCCATTGCCGGCAAGCAAGAACAGTTACTCCAAACGCTTGGGCCAAACAACCCCTTAGTCACCATGGGTCAGTACGCAAATACGCTCACCAAGTTAGTTGAGATGGCGGGATACAAAGACTCGTCGCAGTTTTTTAACCAATTGCCGATGGATTACGCACCGCCACAGCAACCACCGCAACCCGACCCAACGCAAGCCTTGGCGCAAGTTCAGATTCAATCGATTCAGGCTGACATTCAAAAGAAAGCCGCCGAGCTTGCCCTTGAGCGCGAGAAGATGATCCGCGCTGATGACCGTGAGCGTGATCGTATAGCGCAAGATGGCATCCTGAAACGCCAGGAAATGGAGTTAAAGTATCAAGTTAACTTGGCGGCAACACAGGCAGAGATTGACGCCAAAGTGGCAATGGATCGTGAACGGATGCAAATGCAAGCCATCAACCAAGCCCAACAAGCCGTTACAGCGGCGCAACCCATGCAATGACAAACGACGAAAAAATACGACGCGCACAGGAAGCCGAACGAATTATCAACTCCACGCTTTATCAGGAAGCGTGGCAGCAGATTAGAGAGTCATTGTTTGAAGAGTGGACGCACTCGGAAGATGCCAAGCATCGAGAGGCAATCTTTCATGATTTTAAAGCCATGGACCGTCTTCAGACCTACTTTGGAAGCGTGATAACCAGCGGTACGTTGACCCGCATGGCGGCTGATCGCCAACGGAAACTGACCAAAACTTGATGGAGCGCAATAAATGAGTGAGAATTTAGCAACCGTTGAAAGCGAAAGCACAGCGGGGATGACGGTGGCGGAAGCCGCCAAAGCCTTTGAGTCGATGTTTGCCGAACCCGGAGAACAGACAGAAGCCAAGGCGCAAACGGATGAAGCGCAAGCTGAATCCGATGATGTTGGCGATGTAGAGACAGACGCGGAAGAGCAAGGCGAAGGGTCCGAAGACGTTGAAGCATCGAGCGAGTCAGACGAAGACGCTCAAGAGTCAGAGCAATCCAGCGAGCCACCAAAGTTCACCGTCAAGATTGATGGCAAAGAACAAGAGGTTGAACTCAATGAGTTGATCAACGGCTACCAGCGAACGGCTGACTACACACGCAAAACGCAAGCATTGGCTGAACAGCGCAAGGCCGCTGAAGCCGAGCTGAACGCAGTGCGTGAAGAGCGGCAAACTTACGCTCAATTGCTTACGGCTTTGCAACAGCAAATCCAACAGCAGCAGGAAAACCCGATTGATATGGAGAGTCTATACAGGGACGATCCAATCGAATGGGTGCGGCAAACCGAGTTGCAACGTCAGCGCAACGAGAAATTGGCAGCATCACAAGCCGAACTCCAACGCTTAAATCAGTTGCAGCAGGCCGAAGTGCAACGATCAATGAAAGCCAGGCTTGAGCAAGAAGCACAACTTCTTGTGGAGGCCATACCTGAATGGAAGAACGCTGATACGGCCAAATCCGAAAAGGCGGCTTTGATTGAATTTGGTTTGAAGGAAGGCTTTCAGGAAGATGATTTGAAGGGCGTGGCTGATCACCGCGTTGTCAAGTTACTTCGTAAAGCAATGCTATACGACAGGATTACGGCCAAACAGGCAACGATCAAGCCTAAGCCGCCAACCGTACAGCAGTCCAAAGTCATTGCACCTGGTAACCCTAAGTCCGCCAAAGTTTCCACGAGTGAAGTAGTCCGAGCCAAACAGCGCCTTGCAAAAACCGGCAACGTCCGTGACGCTGCCAAACTGTTTGAACATCTCATCTAAAGGAAACCCAAATGACTATCGCATCAAACACCTTCCTCACTTACTCTGCAAAGGGTATTCGTGAGGATTTGAGCAATCAGATTTACAACATCAGCCCTGAAACCACACCGTTCATGAACAACATTGGACGCGGCACAGCTAGCAACACGCTGTTCCAGTGGCAGACAGACACGTTGGCGGACAACACCACCGCAAACGCGCAACTGCAAGGTGATGACATTTCGACGTATGACGCTGTAACGCCAACCGTTCAACTGACCAATTACACACAGATCAGCCGTAAGACTGTGGTGATTTCTGGTACGGTTGAAGCTGTCAATAAAGCAGGCCGCAAGTCAGAATTGGCCTACCAGTTGGCAAAGCGTGCGGCTGAACTGAAGCGCGATATGGAAACCATCATGCTAGCCAACCAGGCAGCATCCGCTGGTGACTCGACAACGGCCCAAAAGACCGGATCGTTGCTCGCGTTCATTAAGACCAACACCGACAAGGGTACGAACGGTGCTGATCCCTCTTACACCACGCTGCCTAACGATGATCGCAGCGATGGCGTAACCCGCGCATTCACTGAAACCATTCTCAAGAATGTGCTTCAGAAAGTGTGGGAGCAGGGCGGCGATCCTTCGATTGTGATGGTTGGTGCCAAGAACAAGCAAGTTGTTTCTGGCTTCAACGGTATCGCAACGCGCTATCGTGATGTGCCTGCTGGTAAGCAAGCGCAGATCATTGGCGCCGCTGATGTGTATGTTGGTGACTTTGGACAAGTCAACATCGTTCCTAACCGTTTCCAGCGTGATCGTGACGCGTTTGTGCTGTCACCTGACTACGCCGGTGTGCATTTCCTTCGTCCGTTCCAGCAAGTTGAGCTTGCAACAACGGGCGATGCTGAAAAGCGCTTGCTCCTCGCAGAATATGGCCTTGCCATCTACAACGAGAAAGCACACGGTTTGGCGGCTGACCTTTCGACCTAACCAGCAACAAGGAACGGGGGCGGAAACGCTCCCGTTTTCACATGGAATCAAAACTTTTCGAGCATGATCCACTTCTTGGCCTAACGCGCATTTGGCATTACGACGAGGCCACAGACACAGCGGTGATTGAAACGATTCAAGACGCAACACCTATCGTTGAGACCAACAAGGCAGAGTTCGCATCGATTGACGAACGCGCCAGGTGGAACGGTGAAGGTCTTGGCGTACAGGTTGCATCCATCCCCATGAACATCTACATGGACTTGGTGAGCAAGGGCATCACGCGCACAGAAAAAGATTTCAAGAAGTGGCTCAATGATCCCGATAACCGATTTTTCAGGACTCGACCAGGAAGGGTGTGATGGATAAGAAACGAATTATTAGTGTGTGCGTCCCTGCGAGGGACGAAGTGCATTCAGACTTTGCGTTTGACCTTGTAAACGCTGTGGCGTTTCATGTGGCAAACCATCCAAATGACGCAGTAAACGTCAACATTTCCAAGGGGACGTTGCTTGTAAGCCAGCGTTCAGAATTGGTCATGACCGCCATGGAAAACAACGCTGACGTGGTGTTGTTTATCGATAGCGATATGCGTTTCCCGCAGGATACGATTAAGCAGTTGCTTGACCGCGACTTACTCGTTGTTGCTGCCAACTGCCCGCGCAGGCGAATGCCAGTAGGGCCGACGGCGGCGAACTATGATCCAGAAACCCAACGCAAGGTGCCTGTCTATACCGGCGAGCATGACACGGGCGTTGAACAAGTAGACGCTGTGGGCACTGGCGTGATGATGGTTGATACAAACGTGTTTCGCGCCATTGAGATGCCGTGGTTCGCTACGCCATGGGATGTGGCGGCTAAGGGTTACATGGGCGAAGACATATACTTTTGCAAGTTATTGCGCGACAATCAGATTCCGTTGTATATTGATCATGACCTGTCCAAACACATTGGACACATTGGAACCTGGGAATACAAGCATCAGCACACCTGGGCAATCCGTCCGCAAGAAGACGCGTATCGCGCATCTATCGGTCTGAAGACCGAACTTCGCAAAAAGGACGCTGCCTAGATGGCACTTTCAACGTTTTCACAACTCAAGACGTCTATCGGTGATTGGCTTAACCGATCCGACTTGACGTCTGTTATTCCCGACTTCATTACACTGGCGGAAGCCGAATTCAACAGGACGTTGCGCACGAGGCAAATGATCGTACGCGCTAACGCTGTCATTGATGCCGAGTACACGCAATTGCCGAATGACTTTCTCCAAATGGAGAACATGATCATTCTGACAACGACGCCAACCAAGTTGGAATTCCTCAGCGACGAACAGGCTGATGACATATTTACGCGTTACTTTTCGGCTACAGGGACGCCTCGTTACTACACAATCATTGGCGAAACGTTAAGGTTTGTTCCAACGCCATCAGGCGAATTTACGGTTCAGATGACGTATTACAAGGAAGTGCCTGCGCTATCTGACTCAAACACAACGAATTGGATTCTAGGGAATCATCCTGACCTTTACTTGTACGGCTCATTGTTGCAAGCCGCGCCTTATCTGCAAGATGATGCGCGAATTGCCACATGGGCTGGCCTTTACGCCAAAGGCATGGAACAGTTGGCGGCATCAGAAGCCCGGTCCAATTATTCAGGAACCACGCCACGCGTCCGGGCAAAACCTTTGGGGTAATGTATGGCTAATTCATTCAGTGACTATCTTGAAAATAAAGTGTTGGCTCATGTGTTTGGCGGTTCAGCCTATACGGCACCAACAACAATTTACGTCGGTCTTTTTACCGCTGACCCTGGCGAGTCAGGTTCAAGCAACGAAGTATCGGGTAACGGTTATCTGCGCCAATCTATGGCGTTTACTGTTTCCACCAATACGGCAACCAATACGGCAAACGTTGAGTTCCCTACGGCCACAGGGTCATGGGGAACAATAACGCATACAGCTTTGTATGACGCATCAACGTCAGGCAACATGCTTGCCGTTGGTCAGCTTACTGCGTCAAAGGCTATTGGCACGAACGACGTGTTTCGATTCAATGCTGGCGACTTTGACTTGTCGCTTGACTAATGATCGGTTATGGGTCAGGTAATTATGGCAAAAGCGCTTATGGCGTACCAGGCTATATTACCGGCGCAGTTAGCATCACCGCAGCCAGCAGTGTTGTCGCTGTTGGCTACGCCAGGCGCGGCGGTCAAGTTTCGATTGCGGCAAGCGCAAACGTTAGCCCGACTGCTTACGTTACGCGTGGCGGGCAAGTTTCCGTTACGGCACAGTCTAGTGTTGTTGCCAGGGGCATTGTCCCGAACAGAATTAAGAGTTACGGCACTGGCGACTATGGCATTACTACTTATGGCCGTGACGTCGATTATGTTGATGGTTCTGTCAGCATTCCGGCAAGTTCGTCCGTTTCGGCGTCCGGCACATTTGTTCAGCTTGCTGCAACGTCTATTGCAGCGCTTTCAAGCGTTTCGCCATCAGGCAGGCTTGTCAGGACAGCTAGCGTTTCAATCGCATCATCAGCAAGTGTTACGCCAGTTGGATACGCAACGCGTGGCGGTCAAGCATCAATTACTGGCGACTCAGACGTTACGCCATCAGCCAATATTACAGCGTCAGGTGCAACGAGCCTTAATGCGCAATCGCTTACATCGCCATCAGCAAACATTACAGCGTCAGGTGCAACAAGTGTTGCTGCGCAGTCAACTGTTAGTGCTTCAGGGTCGGAAGTATCTGAGGGCATTGTCAATGTTGATGGGCAATCCGTTGTCAGTACAACGGGCACCAAGATACGTCTTGCAGCAGTCTCTATTAGTGCAGCGTCAACGGTTACCACAGTTGGCAATCGTATTGGCCTTGGCCTTGTTAGCGTCGCGGCTACGTCAACGGTTAGCGTCTTGGGGCGTGCTTATCGTGGCGGGATTACGCTTATTGCTGCCGCGTCAAATGTTGAGCCGTTTGGGTGCTACACAGCATCAGGCGCCACTGACATTGAAGCGCAATCTACTTGCTCGCCTTATGTGCCATGGATTCCGGTGCCTGTTAACCCTGAAACATGGGATGAGCAAACTGTTGGTGCTGAGTCCTGGAGCAATCAAACTGCAAGCAGCGCAACATGGACGCCGCAAGTGGTTGGCGATGAATCTTGGGGCGCACAGTCTCCATCAAGTGAAACTTGGACACCTGTAAGTCCATTCTATAAAGAGGCAGCATAATGGCTGATACCACGACCACAAATCTAGGATTGACCAAACCCGAAGTTGGCGCAAGCACTGACACTTGGGGTAACAAACTCAACACGGACCTTGACACGATTGATGCAATCTTTGCATCGAACGGCACAAGCGTTTCCATGAACGTGGGCAGCGGCAAGACGCTTACGCTTGGCGGAAACCTAACGGGATCGGGAACGATCAATAGCGTGACCATTGGTCAGTCATTGGCGGCTGCTGGTTCGTTTACAACCTTAAGCGCATCCAGCAACGTTACGTTTAGCGGTGCTGTTGTCTTGTCATCCACGCTAACGGCCAATGGCAACACAACCCTTGGCGATGCAACCACAGACACGATTACGTTGACAGGCACTGTTCAACCTGGGGTCGTTATCTCTGGTTCGTCCAGTGGCGATGCCTTACGGATTACACAAACCGGCACAGGCAATGCTTTGCTTGTTGAAGATGAGACCAATCCTGACTCTTCGCCTTTTGTTGTAAATGCTTCCGGCAACGTGGGGATTGGGACGACTTCGCCGGGTACAAAACTGGTTGTCACTGGCGCAGGGAACATTACATCTACGATCAGCTCGTCTAGCGGCTTTGCACAGCTTTCTCTGTCCGGCTCGTCTGGTCAGAGTTCGTTTATTACCTATACAACGACAGGCGGTGGAGGACTTGGGTTCTTTGACGCAACCGCTAGCACCGAACGCGCCCGTATCGGCAGCGGGGGTGAAGTTTATTTCCCAAGCGTTGGAACAACAGCCTCGGCTGCGAATGCTTATCTTAATAACGGATCAACACCAGCAAATCAATTGCTGAGATCAACATCGTCGCTGCGTTATAAGACAGATGTTGAAACGCTTGACCACGCTAAAGCCGATGCCGTTCTTAACTTGCGTCCTGTATGGTATCGCTCCAAAGCTGAGGCTGACCGCAAAGATTGGTCATGGTACGGTTTAATTGCCGAAGAAGTCGCTCAGGTTGAACCAAGGCTTGTTCACTGGTCATACCCCGAAGATCAATTTGAAACAATTGAGACTCAGACAGAGATTGAAAAGACCCGTGAAGTTAAAGTAACGCCAGCGGTTTTAGATGACGAAGGCAATGTTGTTGAGCCTGCCGTTACGGAAACAGAAACCTATACGGAAACCGAAACAAAGTCTGAGCGTAAGTTAAAAGCAGATGCTCAACTTGCTCCAGACGGTGTTCAGTATGATCGCTTGACGGTGATGCTGCTTGACATTGTGAAGCGTCAAAATCAACGCATCGAACAGCTAGAAGCAAAGGTTGCAGCATTGGAGGCTCAATGAACCTAAACCTAGCCCAAATCGAAACAAGCAAGAACCCACCAATCACTAAACCACCATTGCCTTGGCTATGAACTTGAACCTCGACCAAAACGAAATCCAATTTATCCTCAACGTGCTTGGTGATCTACCGGCAAAGACAGGCGTGTGGCCTTTGATTGTGAAGATCAAGGAGCAGGCTGAGGCGCAAATTCCGAAAGACGAGCAATAAAGGTGATGTATGACTTCAGCCGACTCCGAAGCCTTAAAACGCATTGAAGTTCACGAAGCAGTGTGCGACGAACGCTATTCGCAAATCAACGCCAGGCTCAAAAGATTGGAGATGATCCTTATGACCACGGCGGGCACCATCATCATTTTGCTTTTGAATTTAGCGCTGAAGTTGAAATAAGCATTCAGCAAGCCATACGCCTCCATGGAAGCAATAACCGACGCAATCGGCAAACTGTGGTACTTGGGTGCAGCAGTGGTTGCCATTGCGGCTTATGCGGTAACGATCAAAGTGCGCCTTGATTATCTTGAAAAGAATTACGACAAACAAATCACAGCACTATGGGAAAAGGTGAACGAGTTGAACGAAAAGTGCCAAGGGTCAGCCTAGCATGATGACGCTTTTATCGACGCTCCTGTCATTCTTAGCCGGTGGCGTGCCCAAGTTGCTTGACCTTTGGCAGGACTCCAAGGATAAGGCGCACGAGCTGGAACTTGCCCGTATGCAAAATGAACGTGAGCGTGAGTTAGCCGCCATGGGATTGCTTGCGCAGCAACGCATTGAAGAGATTCACACCGAGCAAGTGGCAATGCAAACGCAAGCCGAAGAAATGAAAGCGCTGTATGCGCATGATATTGCAATTGGCGAAGGAACAAGCCAGTGGGTCAAGAACGCCAGAGCGTTGGTGCGTCCTGTGTTGACCTATGGCATGTTCATGCTGTTGGTATTCGTTGAGATTGGCGGATTCTGGTACGCGTGGACAACCAATGTGCCATTCGATTTGATGCTTGATCAGCTATGGGATGACGATACGCAGCAGATTTGGGCCGCGATTGTGGCCTTTCACTTTGGGTCACGAGCCTTTGCGAAATGATCAGTCCGCTTGCCCTACAAATGATCAAGCATCACGAAGGTGTGCGTGCGCGGCCGTATCGCTGCCCCGCGTTGCTTTGGACCGTGGGTGTTGGCCATGTCATTGACCCATCGCACATCAACGTCAAAGTTGAAGAGCGTAAAGCCTTACCCATCCCACCGGGTTGGGATCGCACGTTATCGATGGCGGAAATTGACGACATACTTACAAAGGACTTACAACGCTTTGAAGCTGGCGTATCACGATTATGTCCTGCTGGTCTTACTCAGCCTCGCCTTGATGCACTCGTCAGCTTTTCGTTCAATGTGGGGTTAGGAAACCTTCAGCGATCAACGTTAAGGATGCGCCATAATCGAGGCGACTATACGGGCGCAGCAGTTGCGTTTAAGATGTGGACTAAAGCGGCAGGGAAAGAGTTGCCGGGCCTGGTCAAACGCCGCCGCGATGAAATGGCCCTTTACATGAGCAACTGACATGCCACTCGTCCCTATCAAACTTCCTCCAGGCGTCTACCGAAACGGCACTGAGTACCAATCGAAGGGCCGTTGGTATGACGCCAACCTTGTGCGTTGGTTTGAAGGCACGCTTAGACCCATGGGCGGATGGCGGCAATGGTCATCCTCAGCAACGTCAGGCGTTCCTCGCGGTATGCACGCATGGAAGGACAACTCAAACAATATTTGGCTTGCTGTTGGTACGGCATCAAAACTTTACGCGTATCAAGGCGATGCTGATCGCGCAGACATTACGCCAACAAGTTTTAGCGCTGGCCGAACGGATGCCACGCCTAACTTATCGTATGGCGGAAGAGATTACGGACAAGAGGCTTACGGCACTGCAAGATCATTCAAATCAACCTTAGCTATTCAGCCCGCCACAACATGGTCGATGGATAACTGGGGCCAGTATCTTGTGGCGTGTTCGGATTACGACGGTAAGCTGTACGAGTGGCAACTTGACTTTACAACGCCAACCAAAGCCGTTGCCATCACGAACGCGCCAACGAGTTGCAAGGGTTTGATTGTCTCTGAAGAGCGTTTTCTGTTTGCTCTTGGCGCTGGCGGCGATCCAAGAAAAGTGCAATGGTCTGACCAGGAAGACAATACGGTTTGGACGCCAGCCGCCAACAATCAAGCGGGTGACTTTACGCTTTCAACGCCTGGCTCAATTGTTTGCGCCCGCCGCGTGCGCGGTGGCGTCTTGATTCTTACTGATGTTGATGCTCACTTTGCACAGTATCAAGGACCGCCATATGTGTACGGGTTTGAGCGCGTTGGGACGGGTTGCGGTGCCGTTGGCGTATTGAGTATTGCCGCTGCCGATACGTTTGCAGCGTGGATGGGAGCGAGCGGATTTTGGTTGTTTGATGGTTACGCCAAACCGCTACCAAGTGATGTTTCCGACTATGTGTTTTCTAATCTGAATCGTATCCAGTCATCTAAAGTTGCTGCAATTCACAATGCCAAGTTTGGCGAAATCATTTGGTTTTACCCATCGCTTGCGGCGATTGAGATTGATTCATATGTTGTTTGGAATTACAGGGAGAACCATTGGTCAATTGGTGCGCTAACGCGTACGGTTGGTACAGGTCAAACGGTATTTCCATACCCCATGCTTTGTTCGCAAGATGGTCACATTTACGAGCATGAAATTGGATGGGATTACGATGGCGAAACGCCTTATGCCGAATCGGGACCGTATGAGATTGGCATGGGCGACAATTTGCTTGTGGCAAGTCAATTGGTGCCTGACGATAAAACGTTGGGCGATGTAACGGCAACATTCAAAACGCGCCTGTACCCAACAGGAACAGAAACAACGTATGGGCCGTATTCGCTTGCTAATCCAACGTCGGTACGCTTGCAGGGACGCCAGGTTAAGGTACGCGTCACAAGTAACAACAATACGGATTGGCGGGTTGGCATTATGCGCTTTGATGCTCAATCGGGTAGCAAACGATGAAACTTCAGCGCCCAACGCTCGAATACGATACGGCTGACCAGTTGTCGCTGCGACGTGCGCTTGAATTGGCTGACGCGTTGAATCGTAAAAAGAACGTTGATATTGAACTTGGGCAAGATGAAAAACTTGTCATTCGTTCGCCCAATGGGACGCGTTACTACTTAACCGTTTCCAATGTTGGCGCGTTGAGCGCCACAACGATGTGAGCAAGCCATGGACTTAAGTGTTTACGGATCGCCAGAAGACTTTGCATGGGGTCTCGCTAATGATCCCAACTTTGTTAAGTTGGCGGCAAGCTATGGCATTACGCTTGACGATATGCTGTCTTACATTAGTGGCGGACAACCTACACCGGAACCTACATCAGCACCTGTTTCAACGCCAGCGCCAACTTCAGCACCTGTTTCAACGCAAGAACCTACACCAACGCCAGCGCCTACATCAGCACCAGTGCAAGGTGGCGGATTGCTTGATACATCGCCCGGTTTTACCGATGTCAATGAACCTGATTATGGGTACTATGAACCAGTAAGAACGCCTTACAACGGACTTTCGTTTCAGGACATTGTTAACCAAACACAAATTCGCGCCAATCAAGGCTACACGCCAACCGATCTATACAACTTTGGCGTTTATTCGCTTGGCCTAACCGCTGATGAAGCGCAGGCAATCCTTGGCAACATAACGTTTGCGACGCCTGCGCCTACGCCGGCACCAACCACAACGCCAGCACCTACGCCGACGCCGGCACCGACCTCAACGCCAGTACCTACAACAACGCCGGCACCTACAACAACACCGGCACCAACCTCAGCGCCAAGTGGCGGCGGACTTTTGACGGGTGGAAATATGATTACTTTAGAGCAAGCAAGTTTGGTGTTTGAGGGTTTGTTTGACAGACGCCCAAATGATGCAGAAATTGCCAACTTCAAAATAGCACTAAACGATAAAAACCCGGCATTGTCATCAGAAACGGCGTTTTACAATTACCTGAAATCAACGCCTGACTATGATGCTTATGTCAAAGGGTTGCTTTCAAACTTTGTAACACCAGCACCGACGCCAACGCCTACAGCTACACCATCCCCAACGCCAACCCCGACGGTTACGCCAGCACCTACTGGTACACCAGCACCTACAGCTACACCAGCTCCAACACCGTCTCCAACTACAACACCAACGCCAACGGTAACGCCTGCACCTACACCAACACCGACAGTAACGCCTGCGCCAACACCGGCACCTACGTCTGCACCTGGCGTACCGATCAATGACGTGCAAGCATCAGCCGTTTTTCAAAGCGTGTTTGGGCGCGTGCCAAATGCTACAGAGTTGGCAAACTTTAGAGGTTATCAGCAAGGCACAACGCCGTTCACGTCAACAGATGCCTTGACAACTTACCTCATGTCAACGCCTGACTATGCTTTTTATAAAGCTAACCAAGCGTTACCGCCGGCAACTTATGGCAAAGCCGTTGTTCCGCAGGCGCAGTTGCAATACGGGTACGGACCAGAGCAAGGGTTGCTCACAAACATCAAAGGCCCAACGGGTCAGCAGATTCAAAATTACATGGATGCTTTTTATGCGGCATCTTATGGTGGTACACCAACGGCTGGATTGCTTGCACCATACGTTGCCGCCAATCAAGTGACATTGCCCGCATCCTTTTACGCCATGCCGCAAGGAGCGCCAACGGCGCAGCAGTTAGCCGCCACAGGTCAAGGGTTGCTCAACACGGGTACAACATTCAACGATTTACGCGCTGAGGCGCAAAAGTCTAATTTATCGCCACAAGTCACAGGCTCAATCCTTTCCACCTTAAACCAAGGTGCCTCATTGCCTTATGTGCAAGGATTGCTATCAGGAACTCTGCCGTTAGTGGCTGGCGAAAACTTATTGGCGTACAAGTGAACGCACACGATTTAAGCCACTGGGATCGATGCCGGCCATTTATTGAAGCGGCATTGTCTTTCACTGGCGGAACACATACCATTGAGGACATAAAGCGAGCCGTTGACGCCAATGAAATGCAGTTTTGGCCAGGTCAACAATCCGCTGTCATCACTGAGATTCAGAGTTACCCACAAGCCAAAGGGATGCACTATTTTCTTGCTGGCGGGGACTTAGAAGAACTCTCGCGTATGCGTCCAATCCTTGAGAGATGGGCGCAATCAATCGGATGCAATCGTGTGACACTTGCCGGAAGACGTGGTTGGCTGCGTACGTTTTTGGCGGACGAAGGTTATGAAGAGAAATGGACTGTCATGTCCAAGGAGTTGAATCATGAGTAAAAGCGGCGGCGGTCAGACAACGCGTGTTGAACTTGACCCGGCATTCAAACAGGCGGCGCTAGAGAACTATGAGTTTTCTAAGCAACTAGCCGCCCAGGAATACACGCCTTATGGCGGCGCAAGAATAGCCGCGCCCACGGCGGCAACGCAACTGGGCTTGCAGCAACTTGCATCCGCCGGGGCTATGGGGCCAGGTACGCAGACCGTTGATTACGCAACGGCATTGGCACTGCAACCGACGAGCATTGCCGGTAACATTCAGCAATACATCAATCCGTTTCAGCAGCAAGTCATTGGAACGGCATTGCAAAATATTGAGAATCAACGAGCGCAACAGCAATTGCAAAACGCCGCAGCCGCCACACGCGCACGCGCCTTTGGCGGATCGCGCCAGGGCGTTGTTGAGGCAATGACCAATCTCAATGCTTTGCAAGCGGCAGGCCAAACGGCTGGCAACTTGGCTTATCAAGGGTTTGGTCAAGCGGCGCAACTTGCACAGCAAGACGTTGCAACGCGCCAGGCGCAGGCTGCGCAACTGGCGGGGCTAGGTGCACAGCAACAAGCAATCCGCCAACAACAAGCGCAACAACTGCTTGGCGTTGGCGCACAAGAGCAGGCGCAACAACAAGCGCAACTCGATTTGGCGTATCAAGATTTCTTGCGCCAACAAGCCTACCCGTTGCAACAATTGAACATTAGATCGCAAGGCTTAAGCGGGTTTCCCGCTGAGAATCAACAAATCGCGTCACAGCGTTTATCACCAGGTCAACAGTTTGGTCAGGGCGTTAGTACGTTGGCGTCACTTGCTTATCTTATGACTGGTTCAGATAAGCGCATGAAAGAAAACGTTGATCGCATGGATTCGCCATTGTCGCAACTTGGCAAATTGACGGGGTATGACTACAACTACAAGGGCGATGATCAACGAACTGGCGGTGTAATGGCGCAAGACGTTCGACGAGTTATGCCTGATGCTGTGTCTATGCGTAATGACGGCATGATGGCGGTGAATTATCCAAAGGTAACCGGCCTATTAGTTGAAGCTGTAAAGGAACTTGATCGCAGGACAAGGGGATAAGCATGGCGTCATTACTAGACTTTTTTACGGGCAGCGGCAGTTTTGGCGGGCAACAATTGCCCAATTCGCCTGAAGCTGCATCACAAGGTTACGCGCCAAACATCTTTGATCGCTTTGGCACTGGACTTGATCGCTTGCAACAGTACCCTGGCTTGCCCGCCATGCCGATGGACGAGGAAGAGCGGCGCAGACAGCGCTTGCTAACGCTTGCGCAATTAGGCTCAACGGTTGCTCGTGGCGGCACACTGGCTGAAGGCTTGCAAGGTGTGCAGCAACAAGGGTTGCAAAGGCAGTTGTTTCAAATGCAACTTAACGAGCAACAGCGCAAGTTGCTTGAGCAACAGCAATTATCGCAACGTATGGCTGGATTACGCCAACGCTTACAAGGATTGCCAACCGAAGTAACGCCAGCCATGGCGCTTGCTGGTGGTGGCGGACCGACGGAACAAGCCGCACAAATGGTTGGTCAGCGCATACCTGAAGATACCCGCCAACAAATGAGGGCTGATTTGTTGCGAAGTGTGGCTTCAGAATTAGCACTTGAACCAGGCGGAGCGGCACAAGCCAAGGCTTTGACGGAACTTGCACAAAACATTACTGAAGTCCAAAAACCAACCATTCTTTCGCCGGGCGCAAGAGCGGTTAGTCCAACAGGAAGATTGATTGCTGAGGCGCCGTTTAAGCCAGAAGAAAAAAAGCAATTAAGTTTTGAGCAAGAGATCATGGCTAATCCAAACTATCTTGATTCTCCTGCTGGTCAAGCCGTACTTAGGATGAAAACACTACTTGCTCAAGCAGGAAAGCCGCAAACAAACATTAGTGTTTCGACGGGGGAAACCTTTGCCAAGGAAATAGCAAAGGGTGCCGCCGGTCAAGCTCAATTACAAGTTGAACAAGGGCAGTCATCAGCAAGTCAGATTGAAAATAGCAACCGCGTTAGAGCGTTGCTTGATCAGGGCGTGATTACTGGCTTTGGTGCTGAAGGAAGGCTTAAGTTAGGCCAGGCAGCTCAAGCGTTAGGGTTTAATCAAAACGATCAAAGGATTGCAAATACCGCCACATTGATTCCTCAACTTGCGCAACGCACGTTGAACAACGCATCGAAGATGAAAGGCGTACTGTCTGATTCGGATATCTTGTTGCTCACAAAAGTATCAAACGCCGATATTTCAGTTGGCGAGGCATCGTTGCGCCAAGCACTAGACATCTCTGATCGCGTTGATCGTGAATTAATCAAGCGCGGACGCAATGCGGCTCAGACGATCCTTGCAACGCCTGGTATGCAGCAATTTGCACCGCTGTATCAAATCAATGAGCCAAAGCCGTACTCCAAACAAGTCACAGTGCAAGGCAAATCAATGACCGCCACAAAAGGCACAGATGACAATTACTATGTAACTGTTAACGGCAAGCGTTACCGCGTAGAGGAATAAATCATGGCTGAAGCCCGACTCATACCCGTTGAGGATGATGAAGAAAAGCGCGAGGTGCGTTTGATACCCGTTGAAACGCCGCGCATAGAGCGTCCGCCATCACCAACCATTGGCGAGCGAACGATTCGTGGGTTTATGGATGTTGGGCAGGGTATTAAGCAGTTGTATTTAATGGCAACTGATCCTGAAGAAGCCGCCAAGTACACTCAAAAAGTCAATAGAGATTTGGCTTTGTATGAGGCCGCAATTGGCACTGCGCAGCCGCCTAGCATTTATGGCGAGCGCGGTATGCGTACCGATGCAGGACCAGCGGCAGACATTCCGCGTATGGTTGGCAATGTCATGGCAACTGCGCCGGCCATGCTCATACCTGGTGGCCGCGAGTTGACGCTTGGAGGCATAACGGCGCGGACACTTCAGGGCGCCTTGCCAGCCGCAGCGATGTACAGCGAAGCAGGAACGCCGGAATCTAAACTTGCGCAAGCGGCAACAGGCGCTGTTGCCGGTGTGGTGGCGCCTGAAGTAGTGAAAGGCGCAACGCGTCTTGCGTTAGGCGGAAAAGATGTGGTTGGCGGCATGGCCCGCCAGGCAGTAACGATGCCGCCGGCACAAGTGCGTGTTGAGATCAACAATTACATCAAATCGCTCGATCCACAGGCTGACATTTCGCAACTCACAGCAACCGCGCAAGCGCGATTGGCTGAAGGTGCAAAGCAACAGTTACGCGCCACAGGAAATCTTGACCCGGCATCGTTGATACGCCGTGAAGATTTTGAAAAACTAGGTATGCCCTACACGGCAGGGCAAGTTACGCGTGATCCAAGGCAATTTGCTATGGAGCGCAACTTAGCCGCCATTGAGCAATCAGGCCAGCCATTACTTGACATTTTTACGCAGCAGCCGCGTCTGTTGCGCGAACGGCTTGAAGCAATACGCGGCCAGGCGCAACCGACGCCATTGGCAACGGGTGAAGCCGTAACAGGCGCAATTGGTCAGCGCGTTGATCGTAGCGGTATTTTTGGTGCGTTAGGTGCTGACATTGACGCGGCTTACAACGCAGCGCGTGGATTGCCAGGCGCAAAAGATCAAATACCTTTTGGCGATTTCCGCCAACGCATTCAAGCGACGCTTGATGACTTTGAAGATGTTATTCCTGCGCCTGTTAAAAAAAGAATTGATCAGTTTGCTATTGGCGGTGAAGATGGACGCCCATTTAGTATTGAAGAAGCGATCAAGTTTCGTCAGTTACTTACGCAACGAGCTGGCGAAAACCCTGGTTCCGCCAAAGCAATGGGTGACATTAAACGCCAACTCGATGTTTATTTGGCTGAAGCCACGCAAGGATTGGAAGCAAACGAAGCGGTGCAAAAGTTCCGCGAAGGCATCAATCTGTCAGCCGCCAGAGCAAGGGAATTTGAACCATTCAAACCAATCGTTGCCGGTCAAGCCAATCAAGATCAATTTTTTCAACGATTCATCATTGGCGGGCAAACCAAAGACGTCATTGCTTTACGCGATACGCTTACTAAGCCACGCGGTGCAAAGATTGACCAAGCAGTGCTCGATCAGGCCAAAGCGGCATGGGATGACGTTAGGGCGCAAACAGTTCAATGGCTTATTGATAGTGCCGTTGGTACGTCAGGTGCGTTTAGCCAGGCAGGATTTAACGCCGCGTTAAAACGCATTCAACCGAAACTTGAAGTGCTTTTCAATAAAGAAGAGGTTGACCAGTTAAAGCGTATCGGTCGAGCATCAACCGCAGCGTTTGGCGAGCCAGCAACAGGCGGCGTGCCACTTATCAATCGATCAGGCACAGCGCCAACGCTCATGAATATTGTGACGCGTGGTGTTGGCGGCAATGTGCCGCTAGTTGGGCCTATGGCGCAAAACATTTCGCAGCGTATGCAAACTGCCGCCAATGTGGAAGCGACACAAGTTGCGGCGCAAGGCGGCGTTGTATCGCCTGCCGCTGCGCTTGAGCGCGAGAGGCAGCGCAGGATGCTTGCGCAACGCATGGCCGGTCCGTTCCAAGTTGGCCCGTTCCAAGTTGCGCCATTCCCTGTAATGGGAGGGCTTCTCACCGAGGGATATCGAAGGTAAACTACCATCTGGACTCCTCCTGTGTCATTCTCCCCCTGAGAGTGTTTGCCGCCTACCGATGGCGGCTTTTTTTTGACCGTTCGTCTGAAATGGTCTAACCATTTCGTAAACATGGTGCATGATTGCAAACCATGAAAATCATTCTCGGCATTGATCCAGGGTTGAGCGGCGCAATTGCAGCCGTTCAAGGTCAGAAACTTGTGAGCGTGTTTGACATGCCTACGGTTGAACGTAAGGTTGGCAAGTCAGTAAAACGTTTTGTTGCGCCGCACGAACTCCATACGGAGTTGGCGGCATTCTTGATTGATCATGAGTGCGAATGCTTCATTGAGCAAGTGTCCGCCATGCCAGGACAAGGCGTAACGTCGATGTTCAACTTTGGACGCTCGCTCGGTAACGTGGAAGGCGTATTGGCGAGTCTCAAGATTCGCTACCACTTTGTACCGCCAATGACATGGCAACGCGCTGTGCGCTTAACAGGCGGCAAGGAAGGCGCACGCGCCCTGGCGATGCAAATGTTTCCAGAAATGAGTTCAGCGTTTAGCCGTGTCAAGGACAACGGACGGGCGGACGCTGCCTTGATCGCTTTGTATGGTTCGATGCAATAGGAGTCACTATGAAAACACAGGAAGTGGAAAACTTGAAAGAATTGTTGGCGTATACCCGCCAAATCGCAGCCGATTCAGATCGCAAGTTGCGCACCGCTAGGCAGTTCATTGGCGAACTAACCGACGTTGAACGCCTTGGCGGTCAAGTGTCTGATCAGGTTCGCAGCCATGCTTACAACGTTTTGCAAAGGATCATGTGATGCTGATCCAACGCGATGGTGAAACCGTGGTTGTCGTTGATCGACCAAAGATTGGATCAGCCTATGAGCCGCCAAAGCCAAACTATTTGGCGGATGATCAATTATGGATACAGAGTATCTACACGTTTAAGCGCGTGCCGGCTTACGCCATACGCGACAGGCAGGCTAAGTTGCTTTTGCTTGGTTCGCTTTACTTGGGCGGTGTCTTGATGCTTGGACAGATTGCACGCTACTTGTTGCAGCGATGAAGATGCCTTTTGTTAAAAACTTTTCACTTAACGCTTTATGGCGAGCACTGTCTCGCAAACCTGAAAGGGATCGCAATGGAACAAAAAATAACGATTGCTGCAACGGGTACTGTAATCAAGGAAGAGACTGCCCACTCAGAGCATCAGGCGGACGATACGTTTGGTTTCGAGGCAATAGCACCGAAAAAGGGACGAACACCAAAAGCTAACGTGGAAGTTGGCGAACTTGAAAAGCGTTTGAACATTGCGCTAGAGAATCTGGCGGATTGTGTTGAAACGCTCAAAGGTTTAGAAAGCTATGGACGCTTTAACGATTCCGTTGTTCGCCGCCGCGCATTGGAATGCCTCAAAAGGATTGGCGCATGGGCATAAAAATGATCGTGTCAACGATTAAGCCTGATAAGGGATCGTTACACGTACTGGCGGCAAGCGTTGATGCTTATGCGCCAGAAGTTGACCTTTGCATTGAGAACGGAAAAGGGCCAACGTTTGGTGATGATTACAACAGGGCCATTGAGCGTTTCATGTCAAAGGACGACGATGGCGTAATCATCGCCAACGATGACATTGTGCTTGCGCCTTACTCGTTGCGATTGCTCATGGAAGATGTTGAAGCGTTAAAGAAATTGTGTGGCCCTAAGTTGGGACTCGTTGCAGCGCGATCCGACTATGTGCGCCCTTCGCAAAACATTCGCATACCGCGAGACGATAGGGACCAGTTTGTTGGTATGCGTTGGAAGGGCGAGGGCGCGGTCAAGAAGAACAAAGTGGTATCGCCTTTGTTTGCATGGTTGCCGCGTCTAGCGTATGAGCAAGCACCGTTTCCGCCATTGAATTGGTTTAGCGATGATGTGATGTGCGCTGACCTTGTGGCACTTGGCTTTAGCCATTGGATTAGCCGTAGCTACATCCACCACGTTGGATCAATGACGATTGGCGTTGACATGCAATCGAATCTTCAACAGTCATTGCCGTGGATGAAATCGCATAGGCCGCACTATTTAGAACAATGGGGGATTGAATGATACCGATAAGGATTGTGGCGTGTACTCGCCATAACAGAAAAGATTTTGCAGGAACACCGCTAGGCGTAACGATTCAACGCTTTGCGCATCTGTCATTTATTGAGGCGCAACTGTTCACTAACAACACGGCAGGATTGTGCCAACGCTATAACGAAGCGATTGAAGCCGCCAAGAACGAGCCGGCGTTACTCGTATTTGTGCACGATGACGTTGAGATTGTCGACTGGTATTGGTACATGCGTCTAGGTGCGTCACTTGATGATCATCACCTGGTTGGATTGGCGGGTAACTGTCAGCCATCACCAGGTCAAACATCATGGGCCATCACGGACATGGAAGGCACGTTATCTGATCGCCAATCATGGGCCGGTTGCGTAGCGCGTGGCAACGGCGAGTATTTGACAAGTTGGGATGTGTTTGCATCGCCTAATCGTCAAGTGTCTCTGATTGACGGTTTGTTTATGGCGGCTTACTCGAAGACGTTTCATGACAACGATATAAAGTTTGATGAGCAATTCACCTTTCATCATTACGACATGGACATTTGCCGCCAATTCACAGAGAAAGGTTTGTCAATTTATGTGTCATCGATTTCCGCCATCCATCACAGTCAAGGCTTGATGGGTCCGACGTGGAAAGAATCAGCGCAGCGTTACTTAGATAAATGGCAAGGCAAATGAACATCAACAACAGCGACAAGAAAGCAGAATTGCATCCCATGCCAGTATACATGTTGGAGGGTATGCCTTATGTGCCGCACTACGTCAAACCCTATCACTGGGTTGCACCTGGAGGCATAACAAGGACAACGACATGGCTTGAAGAGCGGCACGCCAAACAAACCATGCGCCCATTGTGGATGCGCACTTGGGTGATTGAGCGTTTCGTTGAAACGACACAAGACTTATAGCATAATCGTGGAGTTCACGAGGATGCTTCATGTTTCGGATCAAGCGGGTTGTGGAAATGTCCCAAACCACGGAGCAAGCCATACGCTTTCTTCAAAAAGAGTGCTTGCCATTGGATACGGTCCTAAGCCCCAAGAACGGTTGGTGGTGGATGGCGTATTGCGACGGTCGGTTAGCAGGGTTTGCCGCCATGCTGCAATCCAGCAAAACACCGCAAGCCGCATACTTAGCCAGGGCCGGAACGCTGGAAGCGTTTCGTGGCCGGGGACTGCAAAAGAAATTGATTCGAGAGCGTTTAAAGTTCGCCAAGGACTTAGGTTTAACGCAGGCCATTACAGATACGACGGACAATGTGGCGTCTGCCAACGCGTTGATCGCCACAGGCTTCAGGATGTTCGAGCCAGACGATCCTTGGGGTTCGCCCAATACGTTGTATTGGAGGAAGGCTTTTGCCGTACAAAGACCCGAAGACTAGAACCGCCAAGCAAAAGATTTATGCTCGAAAGTATTACGAGCGAAATCGAGAAAAAACAATCAAGGCAAGTGTCGCGTCAAACCGCGTATTGCGTGCAAAGTGGCGAGCATACAAAGCATCACTTCATTGCGAGCGGTGCGGCATTCAGCACGAAGCGGTCATTGACTTTCACCACGTTGATCGAACGCCGCCAAAACGAAACATCAATGCGCTTGTCACGGCAGGGTCTTACGGAAAAGCCTTCGAGGAAATCAAAAAGTGTATTGCGGTTTGCTCCAACTGCCATCGCATCTTGCATCACGAAGAGCGCAAGCTAAAACGCAAAAAATTAAAACTTAAACACAAGAGGAAAAAGTCATGAACGCACACTCAGAATGGTCACCATCAGCCGCCGAGCGATGGATAGCGTGCCCGGCATCGATCAAACTCTCACGAGGCGTGCCGCCACGCGAAGCAGGAGAGGCTGCAAAGATTGGAACAGCCGTGCACGCATTGGCGGAAACGGTGATGCTGACAGGTTCAGCGCCACATACATTTGTTGGAAAGGAATTTGAAGGTGTTGAGATTAGCGAAGAGATGGCGTCTTGGGCCGAGGTCTATACGGACTTTGCGGGCGAACTGGAAAAGCGCATGGAAAGTGCTTGCCTCATCGAAGAGCGTCTTAGGATTCCTAATTACGCTGGCGCTGATGTGTACGGCACTGCCGATCTTATTTGCTTTAACGATGTTGACCTGGTTGTTGGAGACCTTAAAACTGGCCGCATTAAGGTTGATGTTGAAGGTCCGCAACTTAAGATTTACGCGCTAGGCGCACTGCAAAAGGCACCGGCAAGCGTGAAGAACATTACGCTTGCAATCATTCAGCCAACGCAGGAACCTCAGATCAGTTTGGCGTTTATGACGAAGGCTGAACTCATTGATTGGTCCGCCAATGTGTTGGAGCCGGCATTGCGCGATACGTTAGCACCGTTCCCACCAACGAATGAGGGTGAGCACTGCCGCTGGTGCCCGGCCAGGTCAAAGTGCCCGGCAAAGATTGCCAGGGTAGAAAGTTTTGCCGGAGTAACGCCAAAGCAAATTGATGAAGCTACGGAAGAGGAATTGAACGCCATGATGAATGTGGCGGACGATGCAGCGCATACGATTGAAGCGATCAAAGAGCGCATCACAAAAGCATTGGAAGATGGACGCCAACTGAATGATTGGACGCTTGTGCCGAAACGCGCAACGCGCAAATGGCAAAGCGATGAGCTGATGGCGGGATTGCTGAGTGCGCATAAAGGTGCCGTGAAAACAGTGCCCATCACGCCAGCGCAATTGGAAAAGAAATACCCAAATCTTTATCAGGAATTCGCGGATAAGGTCACCGCTGAATCAAGTGGCTTGACACTTGGGCGCAAACCCGCGCCAAATTTGACCTCACTTTGAAATAGGAAACTTTGACATGCTAGGACTTACAGGTGGTGGATCAGGACTCCCCTACATTCGTTTCTCTCCATCGATGAATATGTGGAGCGACAAGACGGGTCAGGAAATCCAACTAAAAAAAATGTTGTTTGACATTGACAACGTGCAAACAGGTTGGTTGTTGCTCGAAGCCGGTGTGCGTGATTGGCAACCGGATCAAGAGTTAGGCAGGCAAGGACAAAAGCCAAGCGATGCGCATAAGCGCGGATTTGTGGTGCGTTTCTTTAGCCGCGAAATGGGTTGGGTTGAATGGTCATCAAATGGCGCAGGGCCAAACATGGGGTTGGAAGCGCTTTACACGGCAGCCGCCAAGGATCGCAATGCGAACGCTGGCAAGTTGCCGATCATTGAGTATGTGGGCGCTGAGGCCATGAAGGTTGGCAAAGGCAACACGCGCAAGCCCAAGTGGAACATCACGGGTTGGGCACCAAGGCCAGCAGATGATGCGGGTGCCGCGCCCGTTGCTGCGCCTGAGCCTGTGGCCGCTGCGCCCGCAAAAGGTGAAGAGTTTTAAGTAATCACTTATTCACAAAACCCGGTCTTTTTAGGCCGGGATTTTTTGACTCTTAAGGGGATGACATGGCAGATGGCGTTTACAAAATAACGGAATCGTTTGAAGAAAAGGTTGCCGAGTACACCGGTGCACCATACTGTGTGGCGGTAGATAACTGCTGCAACGCTTTGTTCTTAGCGTTGACCTATGAACGTGTGGCGGGAACGACGATCAGGCTACCGGCAAGAACTTATCCAGGCGTGCCTTGCGAAGTGATTCATGCCGGCGCAAAGGTTGACTTTTATCCGGTTGAAGGAAGAACGATTAAGGGCGCGTATCAGCTTGCACCGACGCGTGTGTGGGATGCTGCGCTGTCGTTTACCTCCAATATGTACATCAAAGGCTCGCATATGTGCGTGTCGTTTACAGGACCGTACAAGCACTTAAAGCTGGGCAAGGGCGGTGCGATTCTCACTGATGACTATGCCGCCATGCTGTGGTTTAAGCGTGCGCGTTTCAGCGGGCGGCGTGAGTGTTCCTATCACGATGATCATTTCGACATGATCGGCTGGAATTTTTACATGATGCCTGATGTAGCAGCGCGTGGCTTATTGCTTATGAATCAATTCTGGCATCGTGATGGTTCGCCAAAGGTGATGGAGGACATTGAGATGAGCTATCCGGATTTGTCCAAGTTTCCGATTTACGCGTTTGGGAGTGATCGATGATTACGCCAACGATTGAATCTTTAGAGATCGTTAGGCGCATTTCTGATCGCATAGAAAACCAAACATTTCATCATCATTTTCATATTCTTTATGACTTGCCGTTGCCTAGCGTACATCGACCAACTTACTTGGAGATTGGTTGCTATGCCGGGGCAAGTGCGATTTTGATGCTGCAAAAAGATCGGATGCACGCAGTCAGTATTGATGTTGGCGCTCCAATTCCGCAATCGGTTGTTGAGGCAAACGTCAAAGCGAACAATCCCAATAAAAACACTTTTCGTTATGTACTTGGCGATTCCCACCAAAAAGAGACATTTGAGCGTGTTAGCGATTTAAGTGTTGATGTACTTTTTATCGACGGTGATCACACGGGTGATGGCGTCAAGCAAGATTGGGAAATGTACAGCCAACTTGTAGTGCCTGGCGGGTGGATAGTTTTTGATGATTACAACGATGAAAAGTATTCGCCAGAGGTAAAGCAAGCCGTGAACGATATTAGTGAAGCACTGAATCCGTCTGCTTTCCGTGTTTATGGAACGCTGCCAAACACGTTAGGCGCTAGGGGTTTCCAGCCATCATTTACGGATGGCAATTGCTTTATTGTCCAAAAACTTTTAGGGGGTGATCAATGAATCAAGACTTTGAATGTCCAAGGTGCGGGCATTGCTGCCAATTACTGGAGACAGAGCAAAAGCCTGTGGCGTGGATGCACACAACTGGCACCGGGCATGTGTACTTTCGCAAAAAGCCACAGGACAAAGTGTTTAGCCCGCAACCTGTGTACACGGTACCGCCAAAGCGTGAATGGGTTGGTCTGACGGATGAAGAAATCCATGACTTGATTTATCTATCTCAAAAAATTGATGCAAGCAATTCACCTTGGTTTGATTGTTTTGGTTTTTACCGCGCCGTTGAGCAAGCCTTGAAGGAAAAGAATCATGGATAGAGAAGACATCATCAAGCTGGCGCGGGAGGCTGGGTTCAAAGTTGATTGGCAACACGCAGACGTTGCTGAGATTAAAGCGAAAAGGTACGAATACTTCGCCGCACTTGTCGCTGCTGCCGAGCGTGAGAAGGTAGCGCAGTGGATGATGCGACAAGGCTACGCTACAGGACACGGCGACAACATTGAAGACCTGCTGAAAGAGCTTGAGTGGCAAATTGAAGAGCGCATAAGGCGTGAATGGGTTGGTCTGACCGCAGATGAAATCTGGAAATGCAACAAAGCGAGTGGCAGTGCTGTGGAGTTTCACATTTGCTATGCACATCAGAACGTGTTGGATTTTGCGGAAGCTATCGAAGCCAAGTTAAAGGAGAAGAACAAGTGGTAAATATCGTAACAGGACTACGACTGAAAGAATCAAGTTAAAGGGGCGCAATCAATGAGCGGCGATCACAATATGTATCAAAAGGCAAAGCGCAAAAACCAGTACGTCATCTTTGGTTCAGGAGGGCTTGCCAAGGAATTGATTGGCTACATCGAGGAAGAAGGCACGCACGAGATTGTGTGCGTGGTTTCAACGCAACCGTTTAACAATAAGCGTTATGCCGCCAAGTATCCCGTGGTGGAAAGCATTCGAGAGGGCGCGTTTCCTGGTGCTGAATTCCTGCTGGCTGTGGCGGACCCCGATGCAAAGCAAGCCATTGTTGCTAAGAACGAAGAAAGATGGGGAACGTACATACACAGCACTTGTACGGTATCGCCATACGCGAAGATTGGTAAGGGATGCGTTTTAGCACCGCAAGTGATCGTTACAGCGGATGCCTGGATCAACGATTTTGTGTTTATGAATACCAATGCAACGGTTGGGCATGACTCGGTAATTCACGCATGGACAACGATGTTTCCGAATACGGAAGTGTGCGGGGATTGCGTGATTGGCGTGGCGGTGATCATGGGTATTGGGTCCTATGTACTGCCAGGCAAGCAAATCGCCAATCGCGTGAAGATTTCAGCAGGGTCCATTGTCCGCCATGACTTCAAAGGTCCGGTGCACGAAGGCATTGTGCTGCAAGGCAATCCGGCGGCGCCTAGATGAACGCAGAACTATTAGCCGCAGCGCTTGGTAACGCCAAGCGCTACAAGAGGGGGTGGCTTGCGTCTTGCCCGGTACCCGGGCATGGCAATGGCAAGGGTGATCGGCATCCATCGCTTGCGATTACGCAACTCGGTGAGAAGTTTCTATTCAAGTGCTTTGGCGGGTGCGATCAAGAGGATGTGTTTGCCGCCATCAAACCGCACTTGCCTAATTCGTTGAACTGGAACCGCCCGCTGGTTGCGCGTGATCCTTTATCGGGTGTCAGGCCGATAGTTCCGTCAACGATGAAAGAAGTGATGGCGTGGGATTACATCGATGAAAACGGTGAAGTCACGGCGCAAAAGGTCAGGTATGACGTTGAAGGTGGAGGTAAGACTTATCGCCAATATCACCTTATCAATGGCGAGCGCGTACCAACGATCCGCAATTGGACGCCCATACCGTTTGGCTTACCGCTCATGATTGCAAGACCCATGGCGCCGGTATTTGTGACCGAGGGCGAAAAGGCCGCTGAGTTTTTGGTTGGCATGTTCGATGTGGTCGCCATATCGGCGCACGCGGGTTCGAGCGAATGGCCTGCCGCCATAACGCCATGGTTTCATGGTCGATTGGTGGTTGTGCTGCCGGATAACGATAGACCTGGTTGGAAGTACGCCAAACGTGTCGTTAGGGACTTGCAGGGTGTAGCGCAAGCGATCAAGGTGGTTGATTTAGCCGATGACGAGTCAGCCATTGGCGATGACGCTGAAGAGTTTATCGGACGAGGGTTTACGTTTGAGGAGTTCGCCAGGCGCATTGCCGAAGCCAAAGTGGTTGAGGACTTTGAGGACGTTGAGCCGCCACAGCGACTAGTGATTGATGAGAAAGCCGAGACGGAACCCGAATCCGTTGTGCCTGAGAAGGAACCGTTTGCCGAAGTGGTTGAAGCGCAGGAAGCGCAACGCTACAGGGTTGAGATGTGGCGTGACGCGAAGGATGAGCCGGTTAAGTGGTTGGTGGATAGGATTGTGCCGGAGAAGGGATTTATGGCGCTCTATGGGCCTCCAGGCACGTTCAAATCGTTTATCGCGCTGCACTTAGCCGCCATGATCGCCAGTGGGGATTCGTGGCTGGCGCACGAAGTGCCGCAAGCCGGTGAAGTCTTATACATCGCGGGTGAAGGCCATGGCGGTATTGGGACAAGGATTTCGGGTTTACGCCATGCGTATGAACTCAAGGACATACCCGTTGGCGTGATCAGGTCGCAAGTTAACTTAAGGTCATCGGATCAGGATTTTGCTGACTTGATAGCCGCCATACGAGCGTCCGAAATCCAGCGTCCGAAATTGATCATCATTGACACCTTGGCCCGCGCCTTTGGCGGCGGCAACGAGAACGCGTCCGAGGACATGGGCAGTTTCATCAGCAATTGTGGACGCCTGCAAGAAGCCACGGGCGCAGCGTTGCTCGTTGTCCACCATAGTGGCAAGGATGCCTCATTAGGTCTACGCGGTCACTCCAGCTTTTTAGGTGCTGTGGATACGCAGATTGAGATTACCCGCCATACAGATCAAATGTCGGGCACGTTGCGTGTAACCAAGCAAAAGGATGGCAAGGATGGTGTGGAGATTCATTTCTCCATGGAAACGGTGAACTTTGATCAGCAGGAAACGAACGAAACGCATGAAACGTCAGCCGCCAAGCTCAACTTGGGGTTTGAGGATGACTCGGCCAATACGCTTGTAGTCAAACCATTCGAGGGTGAATTACCCGATGGCGTTGGCTTTAGACCGCCACAAAACGCAAAGCCGAACGCAGGACGCGGTAAGCATCAATCGATGGGTAGGGAAGCGTTACGCCATATCGTGAAGACGGAAGGGCAATACCAGATCGTTCAAGGGGAACGCCATCGCGTGGTGACGTTAGAGCGTTGGCGGGATGAGGTGTACGCCAGGCTAGGGAATGATGTAGAGGATAGCGATAAGCGGAAGCGTTGGAAGGAGGTGAAGGACAAGTTAGTTGAGCTTGAGTTTGCCGCCATAAGAAACGATTTGGTGTGGATCAAGCCGATTAATCAGGAAGGATTTTGATGTTAAGCGTCCGAATGTCCGAAAGTGATGTTTTGGCGTCCGAATTAGGGTGTCCTAAAGTTGATGTTTTGTCCTTTAAGCGTCCGAAAACGCGTACGAAGTTGTCCGAAAGCGTTGTAGAACAAGAAGTGAACGCGTCCGAAATGTGTGTGTGTCTGAAAGACACACATTCGGACGCTTCAATGTTTCGGACGCTTGATGTTTGATGTGTGATTTGTAGAGAAAGGATTTGGGTTATGGCGGCAAAAGATAAGCGCGGAAAGGTTAGAGATGGTTTGTATGGCGGATCAGAGGATCGGTTGAAGAATCCTTTTGAAGAGGATGACCAGATCGTGTTGGCGATGAATAGTGTGGCGGTCAGTGTGATGAAGCGGAAGCGTGAGGCGGATAAGGTTTGGGGTTTGGATCGTTTGGCGGAACTCGTGAGCGAGGAAACGCGGTTAAGGTTTTGGAAGCAGTTATGGCGGTGTAGGGATGCGAGGAAAGCGAGAGACGTTGAGGCGTATAGGTTGGCTTGTGGCGGGATGATGCGGGCTTATGACGTGTTGGAGGCTGAAGCAAAGGCGATGAACGCTCAACCGTTGGCGGTAAGTGTTATGGAGGGTCAACGGGATGACGGGAGCGTGTTTGCGATTTGCGCTGATCCGGCAACTGTCCACGCCTACGCGGCAATGAGACCTGAGTGCGACTGCTGGACGATGGATGAGGTGGCGGTTATCTTGCAGCAGGAATTTTTCACGCAGGCGGTGAGCATTAAACGGGCAATGCCTGGCGCTGAGGTGTTGACGCTGATGGCGGAAGAAGATATTGGTCCGGTGTACAAGGGAAGCAGTGATCAGGCTTACGCGTTGAGCAAGGACGCGTTAAAGGCTATGGAGCAATCAAAGTTTTCAATGGATTGAAAACTAAATCTTATCTTTTTGATTGTTATCAAGACATTAATATGGGGGTTGCGCTTAAGCGTAACTATGTGTTGGTTCATCGTGTTTGCGCGTTTCTCTCCACTATAGCCATGCGACGTGATGCAAAGCCTACGAAATGGCGCTTAGGCTTCATTGGCGCATTGGCGTAGCCATAGGCGCGCGGAAAGCGCCCTTGTAGGCGATTTTTTAGGGCCATGGCTATCACCCTACATGCTTTTGAGAAAATCGATTGTCGGCGATTCTATGGCTTTATCCTTCAAAGTATTACGACGAGCGCATGCAAGCGCCAAGCGTAAAGCTTAGGCGTGCGCAGTGCGCCAGTGCGCAAAGCGCTTGGCGATCAATAACGCAAAATGGCGCCAGTGCGCGAAGCGCTTGGCGCGCGAAAAAAAAGCCCCGAAGGGCTTAGGTTAAATGTCAATCATTTTCAAAGGTTAAAAAAAATCGCGCACGCGAGTGCGACGCCAAAAATTAGTGCTATGGTCCAATCAATTAAAGCTTGCATGGCTTAAACCTCCGCAAATTGTTTTGCTGATTTTCCGTGTACGACAATAGCGATTGATGCAGCGCTTGGCTTTAAAGCGCCGTCGCATGCTCCGCACGTGATGCATTGTTTTTTGTCTCCACCCTCGAGGCTGGCGGGGCAAATTGCTTCGTTTTGAAGCTTAAGCGCTGATCCGATCGGGATGACGCGAAAAGTGCGCCAGCCCATAGCGCGCGCAACGTCGCGATCGCTAAGACTGTCAGCGCTTGCCATGCACAGCTCACGATGCGATTGTGCGAAGGGTTCGCGCCATTGGTGCGTGTAACCGGTCCAATCACTGGCGAGCTCGAGCAATTCAAGCCAATTTTCCGCGGGAATCATGGCGGGATCGCCATAGGCGCCTAAACGAACCTTGCGATTCTTTAACCAGAGCGCTGCAAGCTTTACATTGTGCGAAAAATCGGGATAGGATCCGCGCTCGAAAGCTTTATAAACCGCGTTAACGCTTTTGGAGTAATCAACGTAGCATGTTCGCTTTTGGCTTTCATTGCCGCGGTGAACACAATCGCCACAAATGCTTTTATCCTTGCCAGTATTGACGGCAGTAATAGGGTTTACATCCGATCGAATGATGTACGTTTGAACCATGTTCCCGGTTTTGACATTGCTAGACTCAAAAACCGCGATCCCGACGATTGGCGCTTGATCGATTGGCGAGAATCCGCGATAAAAAACAAATCCGTTTGGCTTGCGCATGATATTGGCTCCTTCTATGCTTCTTCAATTTCAAAATGCGAAGACACAATCTCAGTATCAATTTCTCTTGTTTCGCACCATTCGAGAGCGTCTTTTTCGGCTATGGCAACAATACTTTCTCCCGCCATGCGCCCGCCATAGGCGTGCGTTGCATACTTACTTGTTGCTCCTCCTTTGCCGTGTATAAAATAATTGCCCTTGCGCGTTACATAGAGCGCTTCTGACATGTAACCAAAATCATTCGCAAATAGATCATTGTCCCAAAATGCAACCTTTTCCGCTGTCTCAGTGTTATAAACTTTTCCGTTGATAATGCGTTTCATGATTAAGACTCCTTTTAGTGTTTCGATTGATACTGCAAGCGAAACAATATCATAATTAACTGTTGGCGTAGCATCCGTTTGTCGGACAATTTCAACCATTGAGGGGTTTATATGGCGGGACAACCACAAAAGCGGGCAGCGCTTGCGGTTATCGAAAAGATAGGCGAGGAGGAGATTCTCGAGCGTATAAGCGCTGGCGAAAGTGTCCGGGCTATAGCCGAAAGCATTGGAGTAAAACAAGGGCATTTGAATAGGTGGCTACTGGCGCCGGAGCGCAGCGCTCAGTACACACGCGCACGCGAGGAGCGAGCTTCGGCGCTGGCGGAGGAGGCGCTGACGATTGCCGACGAGGCGAAAGACGATCCGCGGTTGCGCGTTGATACGCGCAAATGGTTTGCTGCGCGCCTTGATCCGCGATCATGGGCAGAGAATCGCGCGCCAGTCGTGGCGATAAACATCGACTCGCAAGCTTGGCACGCGATCAAGCAAACCGAAGCACTGACAATTGATGCAACGCAGCATGATTAACCGCGTCTTGATCGCTTTACCAAACGCACCAATTGTCGCGCAAACGCGCAAAAACTGACAATCTGACCGATTACCCCCCCCGTCAGCAGATCGACGGGGCGGAGTTTCGGCGGCACTCCACACGCGCCAACTTGTGCTTCGCACACCTGGCAATTGTGCCCTGCCGCTGCAACCGTTGTTTTGTGCCCTGCCGCTGCAATCCGCCAACTTGTGCTTCGCCCCCCCCTACACCGCCCATCGCCCCGACGAACGGCCCCCAAAAAAATTTTCACAAGTGAGCGAAACACTGTTACGCTTGCAACAAGTAACGAAAACAGGGGAACGAGATGGCGGTTTATGGTTATGCAAGGGTTAGTACGCAGGAGCAGATAGACAACACGTCGCTAGCCGAGCAGATTAGGAAGATTCAGGGATTGGCGTTGATTCGCGGCGATGATGTGGGCGAGGTGTTTACGGATGAAGGTGTGAGCGGTTCCGTGCAACTTGCCAAGCGTGAAGCGGGTTCGCGTTTAGTGGCGGTACTTCAGCCAGGTGATGTGGTGGTTATGACGCAATTGGATCGTGCGTTTCGTGACACGGTTGACGCGTTAACGATGGCCGAGGCTTGGAAGGAGCAAGGCGTTAAGATGATTGTGCTGGCCCTGGGTACGGACCCGGTGAACAATGGGTCGAGCTGGTCTGAGTTTTTCTTTACGTTGATGGCGGCAGTGGCTAGGCTTGAGCGACGCAGGATTGCAGAGCGCATGGCTGATGGGCGTAAGAGTAAGGCGCAAGCCGGTGGTTGGGTTGGCGGTCATGTGCCGTTTGGGTTTCGTAAGGATGGTGATGGCAAGTCGGCCAAACTTGTGAAGGATGAATCGACCTATCCCATCTTGATGTTTATGGCGGACAAAGCCAAAGAGCGCAAGAGCTATCGCAAGATTGCTGAGATGGTGAAGGATCAGTTTGGTATGGCGGTGACGCATACCTTGGTGCATCGTGCGGTGGCAAGTTATGAACACGCCTAATAACGAAATATTTAAGCGCTACCTTGAGCTGGTGCGCCGCTACAGGCCCAACGCGCCGTTGTTTGTGCGCGAAGTGTTGGGGGTTGATCCTGACCCTTGGCAAGTGGAGTTTTTGGAGGCCATATCCCGCGGCGAGCGCAAGATCAGCGTGCGCTCCGGCCACGGTGTTGGGAAGTCCACGGTGGCTTCCTGGGCGATGATTTGGTACATGCTAACGCGCGGTCCTGCAAAGATTGTGGTGACTGCGCCGACTTCGAGCCAGTTGTACGACGCCCTATTTGCCGAGCTAAAGCGTTGGGTGAAAGAGTTGCCTAATGCTTGGGGTGATCGTTTGGAGGTTAAGACCGATCGCATTGAGATGCGTGCGGCGCCTCAAGAGTCGTTCATCTCCGCCCGTACATCGCGTGCCGAGCAACCTGAAGCGTTGCAGGGTGTGCATTCGGACCATGTGATGCTTGTGGCGGATGAAGCATCAGGGATTCCTGAGTCCGTGTTCGAGGCGGCGGCGGGTTCCATGTCGGGGCATAACGCTGTGACGATTTTGTTGGGTAACCCAACGAAGTCCAGCGGGTTTTTCTTTGACACGCATAACCGATTGAAGGATGAGTGGTGGACACGTCGCGTGTCCTGCTATGACTCTAAAAGGGTTAGCGACGCCTATATCAAGGATATGGCGTCAAGGTATGGCGAAGAATCCAACGCTTTCCGTGTTCGCGTGTTGGGTGAGTTTCCGCGTACCGATGACGATACCTTGATTGGCGTTGAGCTGGTGGACAGCGCTTTTCACCGTGATGTTGAAACGACGGACACGCAAACGGTGTGGGGTTTGGATGTAGCGCGATTTGGGACGGACGCCACGGCGTTGGCAAAGCGTAAAGGTAATGCGGTGACTGAGATACGCAAGTGGCGAGGGTTGGATTTGATGCAAACCACGGGCGCGGTGGTCGCTGAGTACGAGGCCATGAAGCCAGAAGACAGGCCCGTTGAAATCCTTGTCGATTCGATTGGCTTAGGGGCCGGCGTTGTGGACCGCTTGCGCGAATTGAATCTGCCTGCGCGTGGGATTAACGTGGCTGAGTCTCCCGCCATGGGAACGATTTATGTGAATTTGCGTGCTGAGCTATGGGGAAAGATGAAGGCGTGGTTGGAAAAGCGCGATTGCAAGATACCTAAGGATGAGTCGTTATTGGCGGAATTAGTTTCGCCACGCTATTCGTTTAATAGCAACGGGAAGATGAAGCTAGAGAGCAAAGACGAGATGAGAAAGCGCGGGATTGGATCGCCTGATATGGCTGATGCTTTGGCGTTGACCTTTGCGAGCGATGCAGGAACAGCGTTGTACGGGAAGGCTTACAACTCACAGTGGGGCAAGCCAATTAAAAGGAATTTGAGGGCAGTTGTTTAATCGAGAGGGGTAGAAATGGCGAAACGAAAAATGCGCAGATCAGAAAGCAAGAAGATGATTTTTGATTATTTGAAGGGGTTGAAGAACCCTGTGAATGCTTGGCATTTGGCTGCAAAGTTTGATATGACCACCAAAAGGATTGATCAACTCATGACCGAGTTGGCGGGAGATGATCTTATTGTGAAGTCCAAGGGCATAAAAGACGTTGAGATACCCTGGAAGAAAGTGATGGTGAACTACTTCGAGGTTAAGGAGCAGTACAAGACCTTTAAGCCGCGTAAGCCTAAAGCACCCGTACTGTGGCATAACCCATTTGGGATAAGGGCGGCGTGAGAGACTACCTCGCCGGCCAGGCCACCTGGCGCACGCCCGAAGATGACCCGCCGCCACTAGGCGTAAAGATATTGCTACTTAATCCTGGCGGCGTGTGCGTCATTGGCACCTGGTCTGAGTGGGCGGTTGCCTGGGCGCCACTGCCAAGGGTGCCTCAACACATTAAGGAGGTATTGACGTGAAAGATTTGACGATTGGCGATGTGATGGGCATTGCCAGAAACACAGGGTTTGATCAGCACGCAGAGAATCTTTTTATCTTTGCGGCGCAGATTGAGTTTGTTGCAGGCGAAGCACGCTTAAACCATTGCATTGAGTTGCTGGAGAAAAACGGCTATGACGATGCGGCTGAACTATTGAAAGGACAGGGATGAACCTGAACGATATGGCGAGAAAAGCCTGGGTTAATGGATTGCTTGAGAACTTTCCACGAGGCGAGTACGAGAAATTGCAGTGGGAAGTGCTTGAAGAGATGGTGATGGAGCTGGAGCGCCGCACGCGTGAACTTGTACAACTTGCCGAGCTTGAGCGTAAGCGTTGGGGGAAATCATGAGACCCGTAACCATTCTTGTTCCAGCTTATAAGCCTGAGCACCTATACACGACACTAGCCAGCATTGACGCGCAGACCTATCCGCGCATCAAAGTCATCATTGGCAATCACAGTCCTGATGAGAATGACCACCACATGATCAACGATATGGCGCAGCGCTATGACTTTGAAGTCATTGACACACACCTTATCTGTCCTGGCGATCAGGTGGCGCATTACGCTTATCTTTGGGATCAGGCAGATTCCGATTTAGTGCGCTTTGTGTATGACGATGATGTAATTTACCCATCTTCAACGTCTTACTTAGTTGATTTGGCGGATCATCACCGTGACGCCGTGATGTTTTGGCACCAACGCCATTGGATTGATGGTTCCGGGCGGTTTCTTCGCGCACCAGGCTTTATTAATCAAGATGAACTGATGAAGTCATCGCGCGAGAACATTCTGCGCTTGATGGCGATGCACAAGAACTTTATTGGCGAGCCTTCGTTTGTGATGATGGATCGCTCCAAGTGCGCATTCACCATGACCTACGCGCCACTTGGCGAGTTGGCACCAAGGCATTATTTGGGTGACGTGACTTCGTATCTGGAAGCCACGCGCCACGGGCCGGCGGTAGGTGGTGGGGCGCACCTGGGGGCGTTTCGTTTGCACGCAAACCAAGACTCCAATAAGGACAACCCGCGCCACACATTAGGGATTGTGGATTGGGAAATGTTTATGCGGTATGAATATCTTGGCGGCAACATTAATCGCGTAACCGCTGAAGATTGGGGGCGTACGGTTTTGCAAACCTACTGGGCTGAGATGGAGCGCAGACCGCAGTTGCGTTTATTTCACTCGCGTTTGTCAGCAGATATGGCGTTCAACAAACTTGCCAGCATGAGCGGATTTCTTCAGGATTACCACGCGTTGCGCATGAATCTTGCGCATTGATGCGCGAATGTGCTAGTGTCGGCCCCCAAATGGGGGTAGTGCCATGAAAGCCAAGCCGGTATGGGATAAAGCGCGTCCGAAGTCGTTGGGCAAAAGCGAACCGTTATCCAAAAAGGAGAAAGCCAGCGCTAAAGCCATGGCGAAATCCGCTGGAAGACCTTACCCAAACCTCGTTGACAATATGCGTGCTGCAAGGTCCAAGAAATGAGCAAGCAAGTACGAGATTCAGCCGGGCATTTGTGGCCTGAGATTGTCGGAAGGCTTGGCACAAACACCAACATCACCACATCCGATGTAAGCCAACAATCGCACGCCGCTGGCACTGGAGTGACGCTGATGCGGATTGCCAACGGATCAAATGCCGGTTATCACTGTCATTTTGAGGTAGGTGGCAATCCAACGGCATCCGAGTTATCACCGATCATTCCCGCTAATACGGTGGTTTATATTACCGTTTCGGCTGGCGATAAAGTGGCTGTCGTTGCAGAGCAAAACCACACTATGCGTGTTTCTATGACGGACATACTGCCATCATGATGAAAAAGACCAAAGCCGAGAAGAAAATCTCCAAAGTCATGCGCGAATACAAGGCGGGCAAGTTGCATTCCGGTAGCAAGAAAGGGCCGGAAGTGACAAACCCTAAGCAGGCCATAGCCATTGCGCTGTCTGAAGCCGGTAAAGCGAAGAAAAAGTGATGGAATGTCCTATTGAAACCAAAGACCCGGTTGCGAATCTAAAGCATCGCAATTGGGCGTTTGCCAATGTGGGTTACGGTCCCGCTAATCCTGAATTGCCTAACCGTGAATTCTGGAACGCCAAAGCCGAAACGTGGAACACGGACCTGGCGCAAGCCAAGTCAATGCGTTGCGGTAACTGCGCAGCCTTCATCCAAACGCCTGAAATGATTGAGTGCATTACAGGCGGTATGGAGGGTGAAAGCAAAGAAGAGAACGGCGAAGAAAATGGCGAAGAAAACGGCGAATCATACGAAGAAGGCGAAAGCGAAGAGAACGAAGACTTAGAGATGGCGGTGCAAGACGCTGCCGATCTTGGTTATTGCGAACTATTCCACTTCAAATGTGCAGCGGCACGCACCTGTGACGCCTGGTTGGTTGGCGGACCCATTACATCAATGGCGAACTCACGCCGCCAGCGCGAAGCCGTTGAGTTTCAACGCGTTAACTTTATGCGTGAGGAAGATTGATGATTAAGCGCGGGTCAGAAACGTTTTCTGGTTATAACAAGCCTAAGAAAACGCCGAATCATCCTAAGAAAAGCCACGCTGTATTGGCGAAATCAGGTGATGAGGTCAAACTGATTCGTTTTGGGCAACAAGGCGTTCAAGGTTCACCGGAAGGCACCAAACGCAACGAGGCATTCAAAGCAAGACATGCTGCGAATATTGCCAAGGGCAAAATGAGTGCGGCTTATTGGGCCAACAAAGTCAAATGGTGAACTATGGACGTTGAAATGAACCTTGCTACCGGCATCAAGTCCGGCGAACCTATGGACGAGACTGAAGTTCAAGCCATTGTTGCGGCTGAACTTGTTGACGCTACCAATTTCATTGATTTAGAGATTGGCAATCTTCGCGCCCGCGCCACGGAATACTATTTTGGCGATCCATTTGGCGATGAAGAAGAGGGGCGCAGCCAGGTTGTATCAATGGATGTGCGCGACACAGTGCAGGCCATTTTGCCGAGCCTCATGCGCATTTTCTTCTCATCCGAGAACGTTGTTCAGTATGTGCCGCGTAGCATGGAAGATGCGCCGATGGCAGAGCAGGCCACGGACTATGTGCGCTATATCTTGAACGAAGACAACAATGGCTTTGTGCTGTTTCACTCCATCTTCAAGGACGCCTTGGTGCGCAAGACAGGTGTTTGCAAGTGGTGGGTTGATGAGCACATTGAAATCAAGAATGAAAACTACACGGGACTTGATGATGCGCAACTGTCGTTGATTCTTGGTCAGGAAGGCGTTGAGATGGTTGACTTAATGTCTGCCGAAGACCCTTCAGCACCGCCGCCCGTGATTGATCCATTAAGCGGCCAGCAACTGACGCCAACCGTGATGATTCACGACGTAACCGTGAGCCGCAAAGTCATCACTAAGCGTTTCCGCGTTGAAAGCCTGGCACCTGAAGAATTTATCGTTGACCGTAGAGCGCGAACGCTCGAAGACGCAGACATTGTGGCGCATAGGAAGCTTGCCACCGTGTCTGAGCTTGTTGCCATGGGCTATGACCAAGAGTTGGTTGAGTCCAACACAGGCGAAGACGAACTTGACACAAACATTGAGCGCATTGCGCGTAATCCCGCACAAATGATGTTTGGCGAATCCGCCAACAATCCTGCGCAACGCCGTGTGCTTTACACAGAAAGTTATATAAGGCTTGATCAAGACGGTGATGGTGTGGCGGAACTTCGCAAGATTTGCACCATGGGTCCGTCCTACAAGATTGTTGCCAATGATCCGGCTGATGATGTGCCTTTTGCTTATTTCTGTCCTGATCCTGAGCCTCACACACTTTTTGGTATGTCCACGGCTGATGTAACCATGGACATTCAGCGCATCAAGTCAGTGATTTTGCGCAATATGCTTGATTCATTGGCGCAATCCATTCATCCGCGCACAGGCGTTGTTGAAGGCCAGGTCAATCTTGACGACGTGCTGAATAACGAGAACGGCGCCATTATTAGAATGCGTGCGCCGGGTATGGTGCAGCCGTTCACCACACCATTTGTTGGCGGTCAGGCATTCCCGATGATGGAGTACATGGACCAGGTGAAAGAGGCACGCACTGGCATGTCCAAAGCCTCCATGGGTCTAAATGCCGACGCACTGCAATCGACAACTAAGTTGGCGGTACAAGCCACCGTTCAAGCCGCGCAGCAACACATTGAGTTGATTGCTCGCGTGTTCTCTGAAATCGGCATGAAGCGTTTGTTCAAAGGTTTGTTGCGTTTGATTACGCAGCATCAAGACAAGCCACGCGTCATTCGCTTGCGCAATCAGTGGGTGCAGATCGACCCACGCGGTTGGGATGCCTCGATGGACGTAAGCGTGAACGTTGGCCTTGGTACGGGCGGCATTGATGAAAAGATTCAATTCTTGCAAGCCATTGCCGGCAAGCAAGAACAGTTACTCCAAACGCTTGGGCCAAACAACCCCTTAGTCACCATGGGTCAGTACGCAAATACGCTCACCAAGTTAGTTGAGATGGCGGGATACAAAGACTCGTCGCAGTTTTTTAACCAATTGCCGATGGATTACGCACCGCCACAGCAACCACCGCAACCCGACCCAACGCAAGCCTTGGCGCAAGTTCAGATTCAATCGATTCAGGCTGACATTCAAAAGAAAGCCGCCGAGCTTGCCCTTGAGCGCGAGAAGATGATCCGCGCTGATGACCGTGAGCGTGATCGTATAGCGCAAGATGGCATCCTGAAACGCCAGGAAATGGAGTTAAAGTATCAAGTTAACTTGGCGGCAACACAGGCAGAGATTGACGCCAAAGTGGCAATGGATCGTGAACGGATGCAAATGCAAGCCATCAACCAAGCCCAACAAGCCGTTACAGCGGCGCAACCCATGCAATGACAAACGACGAAAAAATACGACGCGCACAGGAAGCCGAACGAATTATCAACTCCACGCTTTATCAGGAAGCGTGGCAGCAGATTAGAGAGTCATTGTTTGAAGAGTGGACGCACTCGGAAGATGCCAAGCATCGAGAGGCAATCTTTCATGATTTTAAAGCCATGGACCGTCTTCAGACCTACTTTGGAAGCGTGATAACCAGCGGTACGTTGACCCGCATGGCGGCTGATCGCCAACGGAAACTGACCAAAACTTGATGGAGCGCAATAAATGAGTGAGAATTTAGCAACCGTTGAAAGCGAAAGCACAGCGGGGATGACGGTGGCGGAAGCCGCCAAAGCCTTTGAGTCGATGTTTGCCGAACCCGGAGAACAGACAGAAGCCAAGGCGCAAACGGATGAAGCGCAAGCTGAATCCGATGATGTTGGCGATGTAGAGACAGACGCGGAAGAGCAAGGCGAAGGGTCCGAAGACGTTGAAGCATCGAGCGAGTCAGACGAAGACGCTCAAGAGTCAGAGCAATCCAGCGAGCCACCAAAGTTCACCGTCAAGATTGATGGCAAAGAACAAGAGGTTGAACTCAATGAGTTGATCAACGGCTACCAGCGAACGGCTGACTACACACGCAAAACGCAAGCATTGGCTGAACAGCGCAAGGCCGCTGAAGCCGAGCTGAACGCAGTGCGTGAAGAGCGGCAAACTTACGCTCAATTGCTTACGGCTTTGCAACAGCAAATCCAACAGCAGCAGGAAAACCCGATTGATATGGAGAGTCTATACAGGGACGATCCAATCGAATGGGTGCGGCAAACCGAGTTGCAACGTCAGCGCAACGAGAAATTGGCAGCATCACAAGCCGAACTCCAACGCTTAAATCAGTTGCAGCAGGCCGAAGTGCAACGATCAATGAAAGCCAGGCTTGAGCAAGAAGCACAACTTCTTGTGGAGGCCATACCTGAATGGAAGAACGCTGATACGGCCAAATCCGAAAAGGCGGCTTTGATTGAATTTGGTTTGAAGGAAGGCTTTCAGGAAGATGATTTGAAGGGCGTGGCTGATCACCGCGTTGTCAAGTTACTTCGTAAAGCAATGCTATACGACAGGATTACGGCCAAACAGGCAACGATCAAGCCTAAGCCGCCAACCGTACAGCAGTCCAAAGTCATTGCACCTGGTAACCCTAAGTCCGCCAAAGTTTCCACGAGTGAAGTAGTCCGAGCCAAACAGCGCCTTGCAAAAACCGGCAACGTCCGTGACGCTGCCAAACTGTTTGAACATCTCATCTAAAGGAAACCCAAATGACTATCGCATCAAACACCTTCCTCACTTACTCTGCAAAGGGTATTCGTGAGGATTTGAGCAATCAGATTTACAACATCAGCCCTGAAACCACACCGTTCATGAACAACATTGGACGCGGCACAGCTAGCAACACGCTGTTCCAGTGGCAGACAGACACGTTGGCGGACAACACCACCGCAAACGCGCAACTGCAAGGTGATGACATTTCGACGTATGACGCTGTAACGCCAACCGTTCAACTGACCAATTACACACAGATCAGCCGTAAGACTGTGGTGATTTCTGGTACGGTTGAAGCTGTCAATAAAGCAGGCCGCAAGTCAGAATTGGCCTACCAGTTGGCAAAGCGTGCGGCTGAACTGAAGCGCGATATGGAAACCATCATGCTAGCCAACCAGGCAGCATCCGCTGGTGACTCGACAACGGCCCAAAAGACCGGATCGTTGCTCGCGTTCATTAAGACCAACACCGACAAGGGTACGAACGGTGCTGATCCCTCTTACACCACGCTGCCTAACGATGATCGCAGCGATGGCGTAACCCGCGCATTCACTGAAACCATTCTCAAGAATGTGCTTCAGAAAGTGTGGGAGCAGGGCGGCGATCCTTCGATTGTGATGGTTGGTGCCAAGAACAAGCAAGTTGTTTCTGGCTTCAACGGTATCGCAACGCGCTATCGTGATGTGCCTGCTGGTAAGCAAGCGCAGATCATTGGCGCCGCTGATGTGTATGTTGGTGACTTTGGACAAGTCAACATCGTTCCTAACCGTTTCCAGCGTGATCGTGACGCGTTTGTGCTGTCACCTGACTACGCCGGTGTGCATTTCCTTCGTCCGTTCCAGCAAGTTGAGCTTGCAACAACGGGCGATGCTGAAAAGCGCTTGCTCCTCGCAGAATATGGCCTTGCCATCTACAACGAGAAAGCACACGGTTTGGCGGCTGACCTTTCGACCTAACCAGCAACAAGGAACGGGGGCGGAAACGCTCCCGTTTTCACATGGAATCAAAACTTTTCGAGCATGATCCACTTCTTGGCCTAACGCGCATTTGGCATTACGACGAGGCCACAGACACAGCGGTGATTGAAACGATTCAAGACGCAACACCTATCGTTGAGACCAACAAGGCAGAGTTCGCATCGATTGACGAACGCGCCAGGTGGAACGGTGAAGGTCTTGGCGTACAGGTTGCATCCATCCCCATGAACATCTACATGGACTTGGTGAGCAAGGGCATCACGCGCACAGAAAAAGATTTCAAGAAGTGGCTCAATGATCCCGATAACCGATTTTTCAGGACTCGACCAGGAAGGGTGTGATGGATAAGAAACGAATTATTAGTGTGTGCGTCCCTGCGAGGGACGAAGTGCATTCAGACTTTGCGTTTGACCTTGTAAACGCTGTGGCGTTTCATGTGGCAAACCATCCAAATGACGCAGTAAACGTCAACATTTCCAAGGGGACGTTGCTTGTAAGCCAGCGTTCAGAATTGGTCATGACCGCCATGGAAAACAACGCTGACGTGGTGTTGTTTATCGATAGCGATATGCGTTTCCCGCAGGATACGATTAAGCAGTTGCTTGACCGCGACTTACTCGTTGTTGCTGCCAACTGCCCGCGCAGGCGAATGCCAGTAGGGCCGACGGCGGCGAACTATGATCCAGAAACCCAACGCAAGGTGCCTGTCTATACCGGCGAGCATGACACGGGCGTTGAACAAGTAGACGCTGTGGGCACTGGCGTGATGATGGTTGATACAAACGTGTTTCGCGCCATTGAGATGCCGTGGTTCGCTACGCCATGGGATGTGGCGGCTAAGGGTTACATGGGCGAAGACATATACTTTTGCAAGTTATTGCGCGACAATCAGATTCCGTTGTATATTGATCATGACCTGTCCAAACACATTGGACACATTGGAACCTGGGAATACAAGCATCAGCACACCTGGGCAATCCGTCCGCAAGAAGACGCGTATCGCGCATCTATCGGTCTGAAGACCGAACTTCGCAAAAAGGACGCTGCCTAGATGGCACTTTCAACGTTTTCACAACTCAAGACGTCTATCGGTGATTGGCTTAACCGATCCGACTTGACGTCTGTTATTCCCGACTTCATTACACTGGCGGAAGCCGAATTCAACAGGACGTTGCGCACGAGGCAAATGATCGTACGCGCTAACGCTGTCATTGATGCCGAGTACACGCAATTGCCGAATGACTTTCTCCAAATGGAGAACATGATCATTCTGACAACGACGCCAACCAAGTTGGAATTCCTCAGCGACGAACAGGCTGATGACATATTTACGCGTTACTTTTCGGCTACAGGGACGCCTCGTTACTACACAATCATTGGCGAAACGTTAAGGTTTGTTCCAACGCCATCAGGCGAATTTACGGTTCAGATGACGTATTACAAGGAAGTGCCTGCGCTATCTGACTCAAACACAACGAATTGGATTCTAGGGAATCATCCTGACCTTTACTTGTACGGCTCATTGTTGCAAGCCGCGCCTTATCTGCAAGATGATGCGCGAATTGCCACATGGGCTGGCCTTTACGCCAAAGGCATGGAACAGTTGGCGGCATCAGAAGCCCGGTCCAATTATTCAGGAACCACGCCACGCGTCCGGGCAAAACCTTTGGGGTAATGTATGGCTAATTCATTCAGTGACTATCTTGAAAATAAAGTGTTGGCTCATGTGTTTGGCGGTTCAGCCTATACGGCACCAACAACAATTTACGTCGGTCTTTTTACCGCTGACCCTGGCGAGTCAGGTTCAAGCAACGAAGTATCGGGTAACGGTTATCTGCGCCAATCTATGGCGTTTACTGTTTCCACCAATACGGCAACCAATACGGCAAACGTTGAGTTCCCTACGGCCACAGGGTCATGGGGAACAATAACGCATACAGCTTTGTATGACGCATCAACGTCAGGCAACATGCTTGCCGTTGGTCAGCTTACTGCGTCAAAGGCTATTGGCACGAACGACGTGTTTCGATTCAATGCTGGCGACTTTGACTTGTCGCTTGACTAATGATCGGTTATGGGTCAGGTAATTATGGCAAAAGCGCTTATGGCGTACCAGGCTATATTACCGGCGCAGTTAGCATCACCGCAGCCAGCAGTGTTGTCGCTGTTGGCTACGCCAGGCGCGGCGGTCAAGTTTCGATTGCGGCAAGCGCAAACGTTAGCCCGACTGCTTACGTTACGCGTGGCGGGCAAGTTTCCGTTACGGCACAGTCTAGTGTTGTTGCCAGGGGCATTGTCCCGAACAGAATTAAGAGTTACGGCACTGGCGACTATGGCATTACTACTTATGGCCGTGACGTCGATTATGTTGATGGTTCTGTCAGCATTCCGGCAAGTTCGTCCGTTTCGGCGTCCGGCACATTTGTTCAGCTTGCTGCAACGTCTATTGCAGCGCTTTCAAGCGTTTCGCCATCAGGCAGGCTTGTCAGGACAGCTAGCGTTTCAATCGCATCATCAGCAAGTGTTACGCCAGTTGGATACGCAACGCGTGGCGGTCAAGCATCAATTACTGGCGACTCAGACGTTACGCCATCAGCCAATATTACAGCGTCAGGTGCAACGAGCCTTAATGCGCAATCGCTTACATCGCCATCAGCAAACATTACAGCGTCAGGTGCAACAAGTGTTGCTGCGCAGTCAACTGTTAGTGCTTCAGGGTCGGAAGTATCTGAGGGCATTGTCAATGTTGATGGGCAATCCGTTGTCAGTACAACGGGCACCAAGATACGTCTTGCAGCAGTCTCTATTAGTGCAGCGTCAACGGTTACCACAGTTGGCAATCGTATTGGCCTTGGCCTTGTTAGCGTCGCGGCTACGTCAACGGTTAGCGTCTTGGGGCGTGCTTATCGTGGCGGGATTACGCTTATTGCTGCCGCGTCAAATGTTGAGCCGTTTGGGTGCTACACAGCATCAGGCGCCACTGACATTGAAGCGCAATCTACTTGCTCGCCTTATGTGCCATGGATTCCGGTGCCTGTTAACCCTGAAACATGGGATGAGCAAACTGTTGGTGCTGAGTCCTGGAGCAATCAAACTGCAAGCAGCGCAACATGGACGCCGCAAGTGGTTGGCGATGAATCTTGGGGCGCACAGTCTCCATCAAGTGAAACTTGGACACCTGTAAGTCCATTCTATAAAGAGGCAGCATAATGGCTGATACCACGACCACAAATCTAGGATTGACCAAACCCGAAGTTGGCGCAAGCACTGACACTTGGGGTAACAAACTCAACACGGACCTTGACACGATTGATGCAATCTTTGCATCGAACGGCACAAGCGTTTCCATGAACGTGGGCAGCGGCAAGACGCTTACGCTTGGCGGAAACCTAACGGGATCGGGAACGATCAATAGCGTGACCATTGGTCAGTCATTGGCGGCTGCTGGTTCGTTTACAACCTTAAGCGCATCCAGCAACGTTACGTTTAGCGGTGCTGTTGTCTTGTCATCCACGCTAACGGCCAATGGCAACACAACCCTTGGCGATGCAACCACAGACACGATTACGTTGACAGGCACTGTTCAACCTGGGGTCGTTATCTCTGGTTCGTCCAGTGGCGATGCCTTACGGATTACACAAACCGGCACAGGCAATGCTTTGCTTGTTGAAGATTCGACTAATCCTGACTCTACGCCTTTTGTTGTCACGGCTGCGGGTGACGTGGGGATTGGGACGAGTTCGCCTGCTTATAAGTTGACTGTTGAGGGGACACTTGCTGCGAAAAGGGGAAGCGCAAATCAATACATTGCAATGTCAACATCAACAGGTGAGGGTTATCTTGATACGATAAACACCCTTTCTACTGACTATATTGGCTTCAATTTCAGGCAAACAAATAATGCTGGCACTGTAACCAGAGCAACCCTCGACTCCTCCGGCAACCTCGGCCTTGGGGTGACGCCGAGTGCTTGGGGGAATAACTGGAAAGTACTTGATCAAACGATTGTTGGTTCTCTTGCCGCATCGACCGCTGGTGTTGGCGACTACGGCCCTGTGTTCAACGCATACAACGACAACACAAACTGGCGGTACAAATACACTGGCGGCGCATCAATGCGCTACCGTCTGAATGAATCTGGTCACGCATGGTTCACCGCCCCCTCCGGCACAGCAGGTAACGCTATCACCTTCACGCAGGCGATGACGCTGGATGCGAGTGGGAATTTGGGGATTGGGACGAGTTCGCCTTCAAGCATTCTTGATGTACAAAAAGCAGGAACAGCAGCAGCCACAACGGATTTGTTAGAGCTTACTAACAGCGGCAATGCGGCTTCAATGACAAATACCGGAACGGGTATTTTGTTTAATCAGTTTTATTACGATGCCACAACGCCAGCGGTTGCTGATGCTGGAAGGATTGCCGTAAAAACCGAAGGCAATTGGACATCAACTGCAAGCACTCAAGATGCTTACATGACGTTTGAGACTGCTTTAGATGGAACAGTTGCCGAACGCGCCCGTATCACCAGCGGGGGGAATTTGCTGGTGGGGACTACTACCTCAAAAGATCAGCTAACAGTCAATCAAGGCATTTCCATGATTGGAGGCGGCTCTGGTTCGACGCTCAATTATTCGGGATACGACTTACGCACATGGGCAAGTAGTTACCTTACTTCTAGCGGCTCACAAACACTTGTGACTATGTACAGTCCACAAGGTGCTTCTTCGGGTGGAGGCTTTGCAAGAATTACAGTTACTTACCAATACCGCGGTGGTAACCCTGGAAACAACTATGCTCAATACATTGTTACAACAAACACCAATGCAACAGCAAACTTAATAATAAGTGCGGGTACTTATCCAACTATTTCGGTTGCAATTGTTGGGTCTGGCAGCTCAGCAACACAAACAGTCACTGTTAATTATGTTGGGGATTCTCATGTTCAAGCAGTAGTTGAACTGTTTGGTGTAGCTGCTAGTTGGTCAATTTAACTAAATGAAAGGAACCCAACCATGAACTGGAACATCTCTCAGCTAGAGTGCAAACCCCAAGACGGTGATTTAACGAATGTCGTTATGACCGTACACTGGCAATGCTCACACGCTGATGGCGATCATCACGGGCATGTCTACGCATCGCATAGCCTACCTGCACCTGAAGGTAACTTCATACCCTACGACCAACTGACCAAAGAAGATGTGCTTGGTTGGCTATGGGCCAACGGTATTGACAAAACGGGTACGGAAGCTGCTGTGCTAGCCCAAATCAACGCAAGCAAGAATCCACCAATCACTAAACCACCACTGCCTTGGCTATGAACTTGAACCTCGACCAAAACGAAATCCAATTTATCCTCAACGTGCTTGGCGATCTGCCGGCAAAGACTGGCGTGTGGCCGCTAATCGTGAAGATTAAGGAGCAGGCTGAAGCGCAGATAAAACCTGAAGAATAATGACCCCCGAACAGAAGTCAGACCTAGCCTCAGAAGCAATCAAGGCAGCACCGCCGATTGCAATAACGACTGCCGTTACTATTGGTGGTCTGACTCTCAACGAGTGGGTTGCTATTGCCACCCTGCTCTACATTGTGTTACAGTCCGGCTGGCTTGTCTGGAAGTGGTATCACGCTATAAAAGACAAGAAGAATGAAGCACAAATTCCCGATAGTTAAAGTAGTTTGGGAAGATGCCTGCCACGAC
>Ga0208005_1000031_pt1 | contig 56897 bp, 55 predicted proteins | sample DEB19_08_DNA_3_FD_184530 | JGI IMG/M metagenome (GOLD analysis project Ga0208005, IMG submission 184530) | Aqueous microbial communities from the Delaware River and Bay under freshwater to marine salinity gradient to study organic matter... | ecosystem: Environmental > Aquatic > Marine > Coastal... | reverse complement strand
CCGAGTCAGGAATTGTAGAAACCAGATTGAGAGAATTTGCATCATAAATCGTCACGGAATGGCGATACATCATGTTGTGCGCAGACACATATCCAGTTTTTGATGCTCGTACTGACTTCGGAGATATATCTCCAGTGATTGTTTTCTCAAGCTTCAACTCTGTGCTGTCAGAGAGAACGTTTGCTTGTGACGGTGAGACGAATTGGGCGAGTAGCGCAACAAGTATGGCCCATTTCACCGGAATACGCATGTCCGCAATCTACAGGGTAATCTCGCGATGTGTTCTCGCCATATATCGCGTTAATGAAATTACGAGTGGTAGAACTGCTTCTTGTAACAACACTTCCGGCGCTATTCTTGGCTGCAGATGGAATTCCGCCACTTATTATAACTATCGCAACTCTTATAGGTGGAACGCTTGCGGCTGGCGCAGCAAATGCTTTTAACATGGTAATCGAAACCGATATCGATCAACTTATGAACAGAACTTCTAAACGCCCTATAGTCAACAACCTAATCACAGAAAATCAGGCCTTGGGATTCGCGATTGTTATCACAATTCTTTCATTAGCGATTTTCTGGGTCTTCACGAATCCACTAGCAACCGGATTGACAGTGAGCGCAATTGCTTTCTATGTATTCGGGTACACAGTTGGATTGAAGCGCAGAACTTCACAGAACATTGTCTGGGGTGGAATCGCAGGATGTCTACCAGTTTTGATTGGCTGGGCAGCAGTGGCTAATTCTTTATCGTGGACGGCATTCTGGTTCTTTATGGTGATCTTCTTCTGGACCCCACCGCATTTTTGGGCGCTAGCCATTAAATACAAAGACGATTACGCAGCAGCAGGGATTCCCATGCTCCCTGTTGTTGCTCCGATGCGGAAAGTCACCCAGCAGATGTGGTTCCATGCCATCGCGATGTTTGCGGTTTCATTTATCACCTTGTGGAGTGCGGATCTCTCAATCTTGTTCTATCTAGTGAATGCTTTACTCTCGGTAATTTTCGCAATTCAGATGCTGGGCATGAAGCAAACGAATATTGAAAAGAGCGCGGCGCGTATTTTCCACGGATCAATTACTTATTTGAGTTTATATTCCATGCTGCTGGTCGTTGGAGCTCTCGTCTAATAAATCACGCCGACCAGTAATCCCCATTTTCTTATAGATCATCATCGTTTCTTGTCGGATAAGAGACTCGGAATAACCTAATCGGTTGGCGATTGCCATGTTTGTCATGCCGGATCTCACTAACTCAATTATCAGAGATTGTCTCTCGGACAATTCTTTCCCAGAATTAAATTTCGCTCTGCCATTAGTACTGCCTACTCGAACTTTAGGAGTTTCAATTACCCGATCTAAAATTAGATTAATCAAATTTTTTAATATGGAGAAAGTCATTTTTACTTCTTCACTATCTTCTATCGAAACTCGAGTGGAAATTGTGGCCGCATAATTTGGGAGAAGCGGTAAGAAAGCCGTGGATTTCCAAAGTGAGTCACTTTTATCCAGATTTAGATCTGCAGATAGCTTGAAATATGCGGCGTCGCGATTTCTAATCATGACTGTTTGACTTGTGATCGCTTCATTCAGTACTGGATTTAAGAGAAGGTTAAAACTTGAATTATTCGCGACGAATTCATCACTAAATCCAAAGCTTGCTAAATGATGCAACATGAGATTGTGGTCGAGTCTTGCTAGGTAGATACGAGCTGGTTCTCCGGAACTGCAAACATTGAGAGCTATGTAGTGAATTGCGGTGCGGAGGTCCTTTTCAACACCCAAACGCTCTGAGATTCGACTTATTCGAGCAAGATCCAAAAATTTCTCCTTTCTCGTGAGGAATGTTGGAACTTACTCAAAAAACCTTCACAATCTCGCATTTCGAGAGTAGAAATCCAGTCAAAGATAAAGTTTGCTGTATTGTTTACAGCAATATCTGAAAAATTATGGAGAATTGTGACCAAAGATAAAGAAGTGAAACCGAACGCTCTTCTTGTTGAAGATAATTCGGAAGATCGGCTGAAAATCAAACTTCAGTTAGAAATTATGGGTTTTTCTGTGTTTGATGTCTCATCAACTGCTGAAGCTCGTGAAATCTTCTCAATTCGCGATTACAGCCTCGCCCTGATCCACCTCGGGCATGCTCCTCTAGAGAGTCTAGAGATCTGCCGACAAATCCGTGCTCTCTCGACCGTCCCGATTCTGATGATTACCAAACGTGGAGAAGTAGTAGACGAAGAACTTGCTCTCAATGCCGGAGCCGATGATTACATCACCAAACCAATCGAGCAGAGAATTCTTACTTCTCGAGTGACGCAACAACTTAAACGCGGTGAGAGCCAACGAGCTCCACGATTGACGATTCTCGCGTGGGAGAACTTGTCACTTGATCTTGCAGAACACCTATTCAAAATTGGTGAGAGAGAAATATTGCTTACCAATTCTGAATATAGATTCTTACAACTACTGATGGAAAACCCCGAAAGAATCTTCTCTAAAGAACAAGTTCTCCAAGCTGTGTCGTCCCTTCGAGATGCGAATTCTGCGTCCGTTGAAACATATGCACACCAACTTCGCACGAAAATCAAACGAAATGGCGGACCTGATGTTATTGATGTCGTCCGAAGCGTTGGATTTAGATTGCAGAGCCTCGGAGCTGAAGAAAAAGTTAGTTAAGTAACTCAAACCTCTCTGGGTAATTGAGAGTTTTGGGACTGCCACGCGATTTATTAATTCCATTATCTCTCCAGGGTTATGCCTGGTCTGCCCGAAAAAGCGAGCAGCCATAACGAGAAGAGAGCGTTCATAATGCAAGGAAAGTTAAGACAAAGAAGTTGGCGACCGCTTGCGGGTGCTGCCATCGTAATTTCAATCGCAGCAATAGCAGGTCAGAGCGTCATTGCGTCCCTCAATGCAACTGCTTTTAACACCACAGCCCAAAACATCAATGCTGGAACTATGAAATTAGACCTAGCGAATTCAGGAAATGGATTTGGCACCAGTATCGCCAACATTGTTCCGGGAGATATCGTAAATAGATACGTAACACTTACGAATTCTGGAACTCTTAATGGAATCGGGCTTTCACTCAAGACAACACAAACCGGAAGTGCAAACCTCATCTCAGATGGAACCGGCGGTTCAACGACCAAAGCGCTGAAATTGACTGTGACAAGTTGCTCAGTTGCTTGGGATCCTAACGCAGGTACTTGCGGAGGAACGACAGCTACAGAATTACCCGCAACAGTAATTGGTTCTTTGACATCAGCAACATCGTTGTTGAATAGCACATTTAATTCTGCAAGCTCGAAGTATCTTCAGATGAAGATGGAGTTGCCGGATCAAAATGAAACCACCATCAATGGCGTGTATCCAACTAACACAGTTCAGGGTGGAAGCGTAAATATCACTTACACCTTTGACCTTGCTCAACGTGTAGCAACCACAACAAATAGCTAAGCAACTTCACATAGGGAGGGCGCTAGATGCCCTCTCTTGTTGAAATAATGTCGAGAGGAATCCGATGAAAAAGCTTGTATTCGCATTGATGGCGTCGATTCTTATCGTGAATACGACTTTAGCTGCAGCTGGACCGCGCGCCCAAAGCGTGCGGACTAATACCACCACTTCTGCAAAGTGGGCAGTAGCTGCTGTTGCGGAAGGGCAAACGCCTTCAGCCCAACCACTAATGCTTACATGGAATGTCTCAGGGGGCACTGCCTATCAATATTTCTCGTTCAATAACATCGGCACAACAACAATCAACAATTTCGCGGTGTCAATCAGTCAAACTGTGTCAACACAAAATGGAAAGACAAATGATGTCTTTTTTGAGCGATGCCTGAATGGCACTTGGGACCTAGTTGCAAACACCTGTTCAGGTGCAATCATTTTGGTTGGGAAAGCAACAGATCTGATTTTTTCCTTCACAAACGCATCACTTCCCGAGAATGCCGGTATCAGTATGCGAGCCCGTACACCACCGAATAACCGCAACGCTTATGTGACCACTATTTCGACATCGGTGTCACGGCTCGATATTCGATCAGCGCTCGTGACTCATTCATGAGGACTGTCAGATTGATCAAGGACATTATGTTTGCGACTACAGCGCTACTTTTTGTTCTGGCAGCAATCTTTTCAGTTCATTTCCGAGCAGGGTTTTTGACCATTACTTCACGAAGCATGGAACCAACAATTAAGGCAGGGGATATGGTGCTCACTCGAATGATTCCAACTAAAGAAATTCAATCGCGAGATATTGTGGTCCTTCCACTGCCCGAGAATAAGAACATGAGATATTCACATCGCGTTATCTCAGTAAAAGAAAGTGGAGGCGACTTAGTAGTGAAGACCCAAGGTGATGCCAATCCCAACCCAGATAAGTGGGAACTAGCAATCACATCTGAAGATGCGTCGAAAGTTGTGGCGGTGATACCAACAGCGAAAGTATTCAACGGTCCGGTAGAGAGAAAGTGGATCTACTACGGCTTGTTTTATGGAGGTGCTTTACTAGCTCTTTACGGCGCGTGGAGATTGGTTAAGAAGTGATTTAGTCGTCATCATCTTCGTGATCTTCATCGTGGTGTTCACGACCATGATCTTCATCTAGTTCATCATCGTGATGTTCTTGTTCTTCATGTTTTTTATGGTCATCAAAGTGTTCTGGCTCAGTACCTTCATCATCGAAATCACGGAGTTGGGGCTTTGTGGAAGGAGTGATCGTTGCTTCGGGAGTGACAATGACATTTCCCTTTTCAGATCCAATTGCGGGCGGTTTGAAAGCAAGGAATGCGAGAAGCAAGATGCCAGGGATTATGAAAACAAGTTTGCGTTTCATTTTACAAACCTGCTTTCTGGAGCGCCGAAGCTAATGAGCTTTGGAATCCAGTCGAAGTATAAGTAGCCCCGCTGATTCCTGAGATATTTGCTGATTGAACTTGGAGCGTTTCTTCTTGCAGCCAAGGAATGACTCGGTTCGAGATATTCATGGACTTTCGATCACCATTGGGATATTGCAGAGTAGTAACGTCAGTAATTTTTCCATTAGTGAGAGTAATTTCCACTTGTACTGGCCCCCAACGAGTTTGGGAGGTATCACCCTTGAACGTTCCAGTAATTCCAGAACTCTGTTTTGTTGTCGCAGCTGGAGTAGGCGACGCTGTCACTTCTTGAGTATTTTGATTTTGAGTTGTTGTCGATGTGGTTTTGGATGAAGCTTTCTTAGAGCTCGAAGATGTAGGAGCTGGTTGCGCTGGAGTCTGTTTACTATTTTGGGTAGTTGATTGTGTGGAGGTTTGTGGTTGTGGCGTGGCACCAGCAGGCGCAATAGTCGCGTTGAGTTGGGGTGGGTTGTAGCTAACAACGCCAACAACTCCAGCAACAGTGCCAGTGACTAGTAACGCGGTTTTACGAATCATTCTCTCTCCTTACTGCGCGTGATACAGAAAGGCCTCGTGGTGCACACGATCTTTCGGTATTCCTGCGGATTTACAAGCTTCAATGACATCGTCAATGAGGCTTTCTGGACCACATACATAAACGTCGGAATCTGCGAATCTTGGGGCGTACTTCTTGATGGTGTTTTCGTTGATGGGGTAGTCGGCCCGAGATCCAACCAAGTAATGAACGTTGACTGATCTATCCCGAGCGAGTTGGTTAAGTTCTTCTTTAAGCACCAGATCAGCTTCACTTCGTGCGCGATATAGCAGATCAATTGTGGTTGCATCGGGAATTTCATCGATAATCGCGCGAAGAGGTGTGATTCCAACGCCGCCGCCAATAAGAGTTACGTGTTTAAATTGTCGGGCCATATCTCTTGTGAATATTCCGTATGGGCCTTCGATAATAACTCGAGTTCCGATTGGAAGATTTATGAAGTCAGAGGTTGAGTCCCCGAGAGCCTTTACGGTAAACCTAAGTTCAGTGTCAGTCGGAGCGGCACTTAAAGAAAATGGATGAGATTCATGCCAACGATCTTTAGTGAGGAATCTCCAATTAAAGAACTGTCCTCCTTGGGCGCGGAGCTTTGAGATATCTCTTCCAGAGATATACATCGAAACTACGCCGGGTCCTTCAATTACCACTTTTGAAAGCTTGAGTTTATGGCGAAGTGAGCGAATGGTTGGAATAGCGATTCGCCACGTGACGATTGCGATGACCACCGCAACATATAAGCCAATCCAGTAAGCACGATTAAGTGGATGACCAATAAACATTCCGCCAGTAAGAATTTGGTGCATAAACGAAAGCGCAACACCAAGATATGTATATAAGTGAATCACCCACCAGGTTTCATATTTGATTGAGTTGCGAACCGTTTTGTAGGAAGTTATTCCTGCCATGATCAAAAGCACTAATCCAGCGAAAGCTGGCAGCATCCACGGATAAGTGGTGACCATGATCCACAGTTCTCGGCCAATAACTTTTCCTTCCGAGCCTGCGTAGCCAAGAGCTACTAGAAGCACGTGTAGCGTGATCATGTAAAGCGCATACGGCATGGCTTTTCGATGCCACACAACAAGTCGATCGTGGCCAAGTGCATTTTCGATCCAAGGAATTCTGGCGATAAGGAGAAGTCCGATAATCGAAAGATAAGAACCAGTAAGTGCAAAAAAGCGAGAGATTGTGGTGATGATTGCGTACACATCAGCAAAATCGCCTGCAGTGAGAGTCGTGATTTGGACTGTGAGAGTAAACCCAAGGCCAAGGCCAGTAATTAAAAATGCTTGGTCGCCAATCAGACGCTTACGAACCGCTTTCACTTGAGGACCTTTTCATATGTATATGTGGGTTTGCTGAGAGCCACGTGAGCACGAACTTTGATTATGGACGCGCGTACGACCATGCTCGATCTCCATTTCTATCTACTGCCCAGAAGCTGTAATTCTGAAACTCTTCATTTCCTAACCAATTCACCGAATCTCGGCCATCGACAACCAGAGCGGTTGCGAGTGCATCTGCGAAACCAGCATCAGGTCCGACAACTGTGGCCGCTCTTGAACCAACGGCCGGGACACCAACACGTGGATCGATGATGTGTGCGCCACGTTCGTAGGTTCCGCTCGATGCGATTGCGCCATCAAATAACTCATATGTTTTTGCGATTTCATCAGCGAAATCTGGATGGCGAATTCCAATTTTCCAAGGAGTACTCTCATCAATTCCACCGCGCACTACAACATCCCCGCCAGCGTTTATTTGAATCTGATAAATATTTCTTTCAACGAAAAATCGTAAAGATTCTTGAGCTGCCCAACCTTTAACAAATCCAGAAGGATCAAATCCTCCTTCCACAGCCCATGGATCAAAGGCCCGTTGAGTTAGATCGCGAAGTTCTAGACATTTGTTCCATACCAATTTCATCTCAGGCGATGCATCCTCAATCTTTAATTCACCACGGCGGATGCGAGAGACTTCAGAATCTGACTTAAATGTCGAAAATGTTTCATCAACTTTTTTGTAGTAACTCTCGGCAGCATCGCAAGCTTGATTGAATAGTTGCGAATGAGAAGCTGGAGTCTGGATTGAGATAACAGTGCCCCAGATTTCGATGTTCCGATGAATGAAGTGCGGGGTCACTTCGGAAGGTTACTGGCGCGATGTGAGAGTTTTCTGGGAATGCGATAGGTAATTCACACGACACCACGCATGATTTCAAGGAGTTTCTCGGGTAACCCATTTATCCTTTTCATCAGTAACTGACCCCCACATTCCCCAGGGAGCCACGAATTGAGATCTAGACGAGCCCGCGTACTTGCGCTCAGCCTCTCCTCTTTATTGGTATTCACGTTAACTCCGGCGCTAGCCAATCCGCCGAAACCAACGCTGGCACAAATTGAAGCGGCAAAGAAAGCGGAAGCAGAAAAGAGGAAAGCCGCTGATGCTGCGGCTGCAAAACTCAATAAAGCAAACTTGACTCTTCGCCAACTTGTGGCGGTATCGAATGCAGCGCGCGCGAAATATGAAGCTGCAAAACGGGAATTAGCAATCGCAGTAAAGGAAGCTCAAGCAGCAACAGCGGCATATAACGCTGCAGTTTCCGAAGTAAAGGCGGCCCATGATGCGATTGGACGACTTGCGGCAAACGCATACATCATGGGCGGAGGGTTCACAGATTTAGATTCACTCTTGCACTCAAATGGACCACAAGATTTGATGGATCGCCTTTCAACACTCAATAACTTAGGTGAACAGAACACCACAGCACTCTTCCGTTTTAAAGCTGCAGAAGAGGTTGCAAAAGTAGCTAAGAAAAAAGCGGAGACTGCAAAACTAGCGCAAGAAGTTGCGACTAAGAAAGTAGAAGCAGCAAAGATTGAAGCCGATGCTGCGCGCAACGCTCAACAGAAAGAAGTAGATAAGTTACAGAAGATTCAAGATCAAATTCTGAAAGAACTCTTAGCTGCTCGAAAGACGCGAGTCACTCTCGAACAACAGCGCCAACTTGCGCTCCTTGAAGAGGCAAATGCAAATATCGCAGATAACACTGCCATCTACACGAAGATTTGGCCGGATCTTGGATTCAAGGGACGCTCGACATCTCGCTCTACTCCCGAAATGCGAGCAGCCGCTGTTGCATTCGCGAAGAAACAAGTTCTAGCGCGAAAGCCATATGTGTGGGGAAGTGAAGGCCCGAATACCTTTGATTGCTCGGGATTGGTCTATGCGGCTTATAAATCAGCTGGTTTAGGTTGGCCGAACTGGGATCGCTTGAACTCATCGCTGTATTTCAGCTACACAAAACATGTACCAATTAGCCAACTCGAACCTGGCGATCTCCTCTTCTATTCCTATAAAGGAACGGTGAATTCGATTCATCACATTTCTATCTACGCCGGAAACGGAATGATGTGGGAGGCAAATTCCAAGGGCAAAGGCTTGCTCTTTTCCAACATTTACAGCATTAAAGGATTGATGCCGTATGGAGGCCGAGTCTAGAAATACATAGGCTTGGCTTATGGCCGAAGCCACCCCGCTCTATCTGATTCGCCTTGCAGTTCGGCGCGAATTAGAAGACCTCAATGCCGGCGATACAGTCATTGTTGCGGCCTCAGGTGGCGCAGATTCATCGGCACTTGCAGCTGCGTTACTTCTTGAATGTGAAAGTAAAGCCATCAAAGTTGTTGCGCTAATTGTGGACCACTCGCTCCAGAAAAATTCTGCAGATGTTGCTCATCAAGCGAAGAAAGAATTAACCAAGATTGGTTATGAGAATATCGAAATTAGAAAAATCAGCGTTGAAATCACAGATGGCATCGAAGCATCGGCTCGCCGCGCACGATATGTTGCATTGAATGACGTTGCTCAACAACATAAAGCGGTCGCAATTTTTATGGGCCACACTAAAGATGATCAAGCCGAAACAGTTCTCTTGGGATTGGCGCGCGGCTCAGGAACAAGATCGCTTTCGGGAATGGCCCAAAGAATCGATAACTATCGCCGGCCATTACTTTCGATTACTCGCGCTCAAACTGAGGCAGCATGTGAAGAAGCAGGAATCAAATTCTGGCGCGATCCACATAATCAATCGATGGAATTCACCCGAGTGCGAGTTCGCGAAAATGTTTTACCTATGATGGAGAAAGAAATTGGACCAGGAGTGGCTGATGCGTTAGTGCGCTCGGCAAAACTCTTGCGCGATGATGCTGATGCTCTTGATCAATGGGCCGATGAAGTTTTTGAAGATCTTGATCCGATTTCTTTGGATATCGAGACCTTGGCCTCCCTTCCCCGCGCGATTCGCACCCGTGTAATCCGGCGAGCGATTTATCTCGCGGGAGCCCCGTCAGGCTCTCTTTCAGCTGACCATATTGAGCCTGTTGAGTCGCTGGTCACAGCATGGAAGGGGCAAGGGCCAATATCGCTACCAGGCGGTGTGACCGTAGAGCGGATTTCGGGCAGACTTTCGCTCTCCTAAACCCAGTAAAAAACTCACCTGAAAGGGAAAGTGTGGATCTCGCATCGGTTCAGAACGAAATAGAACGCGTCATCGTTACTGAAGAACAACTTCAAAAGCGTCTCAAGGAAATTGCGCACCAAATCGAAGTTGATTATAAAGATCAAGATCTCATTTTAGTTGGCGTCCTTAAAGGCGCAGTCATGGCGATGGCAGATTTGTCCCGTTACATCAATCGCCACCTTGATATGGATTGGATGGCAGTTTCATCCTATGGGTCTGGAACTAAATCTTCAGGTGTAGTGAGAATTCTTAAGGACCTTGATAAAGACATAACAGGACGCAACGTATTAATTGTTGAAGATATCGTCGATACCGGTTTGACATTGGATTGGCTCAGCACGAATCTCAGATCTCGCGGCGCAAAGTCTGTCGAAATCATGACCGTACTTCGCAAACCAGAATCTGCAACAGTAGAAGTCGCAGTGAAATATGTTGGCTTTGATATTCCAAAAGATTTCGTGATTGGTTACGGGCTAGATTTCAATGAAAAGTACCGCAACCTTCCATTTATTGGTGTGCTCGCGAAGCACATGTACGAGTAACCATGGCTGAAAAAAAGATTAAACGACCAAAACTTCCGCAATCGCGCGGCGGAAATCAGCCAGGCAAAGCGCCACAACGCCAACGCCTTACGCGCCGACCACTTTTTTGGATACTCGTTGCAATTATTGCGGTCACCGTTTTTGGTCAGATCTCTTCGGGAAGCAATCAATTCACCAAGATTGAAACCTCCCAAGCAATGGCAGCCATCACTAAGGGCGAAGTTGAATCCGCAAATATCGTCGATCGCGAACAGATCATCCAGCTGATTCTCAAGCCGGGTGAAGCCATCAATGGCTCCACCAAGGTTGAAGCCTCATATGTCTCAGGGCAAGAGCCGATTTTGGTTGATTTACTCACTGCAAATCAGCCACCTAAAGAATGGGATGTCACAGTCCCCAAGACCAATATCTTTATTTCGATTCTTTTCACACTTGGCCCAATTATTTTGCTCGCCTTTTTGCTTCTATTTTTTATGGGACAAGCTCAAGGTGGATCACGAGTATTTTCTTTCGGCCGTTCGCGAGCAAAACTTCATAACAATGAAGTACCACAAGTCACCTTCGCAGATGTCGCTGGAGCTGATGAAGCGATTGAAGAATTTCGAGAGATTAAGGACTTCCTAGCCGAACCAAAGAAATACCAAGAAATCGGCGCCAAAATCCCTAAAGGAGTTTTGCTTTTCGGCCCTCCGGGGACTGGAAAGACTCTGCTCGCACGAGCAGTTGCTGGCGAAGCAAAAGTTCCTTTCTATTCAATTTCTGGCTCTGATTTCGTAGAAATGTTTGTGGGCGTTGGAGCGGCGCGTGTTCGTGATCTCTTCAACCAAGCAAAAGCAAATTCTCCATCGATTATTTTCGTCGATGAAATTGACGCTGTCGGTCGCCATCGCGGTGCAGGTATGGGCGGCGGACATGATGAACGCGAACAAACCCTTAACCAATTACTCGTTGAGATGGATGGATTTGAACCCCATGATCAAGTAATTCTGATTGCGGCCACAAACCGTCCTGACATTCTTGATCCGGCGCTCCTTCGCCCAGGTCGCTTCGATCGCCAGATTGGAATCGATCGCCCTGATGTCAAAGGCCGGGAAGCGATTCTGAAAGTTCATTCAAAAAATAAACCGCTAGAAAAGGATTTAGATTTATTAGGTATCGCACGCCGAACTCCAGGATTTACTGGCGCTGATCTAGCGAACGTATTAAATGAAGCTGCGCTACTCACTGCTCGCGAGAATCGCAAAGTTGTATCTCGAGATGATGTAGACGAAGCGATTGATCGGGTTATGGCTGGCCCGCAGCGTAAATCAAGGCTTATGAGCGAAGAAGAGCGTCGGGTTACTGCGTATCACGAAGGCGGACATGCCCTAGTTGCACATGCACTTCCTCATACCGATCCAGTCCACAAAATCACCATCATGCCCCGCGGTCACGCTCTTGGTTACACGATGGTTTTGCCAGATGAAGATAAATATTCAACAACGCGTAATCAAATGCTTGATCAACTTGCCTACACGATGGGCGGACGCGCAGCCGAAGAATTGGTCTTCCATGATCCAACTACGGGCGCCTCAAATGACATTGAAAAAGCAACTGCTCTGGCACGCGCAATGGTGACTCAGTACGGAATGACGGAGCGACTTGGCGCAATCAAACTTGGCACCAGCGATGCGGCTCCATTCCTTGGTCGCGATTATGGACATCAACGTGATTACTCAGAAGATATTGCCTCAGCTGTTGATCAAGAAATTAAGTCGATGATCGAAGGCGCACATCAAGAGGCGTATGAAATCTTGGTTGAGAACCGCTCCATTCTTGATGCGCTTGTAGAAGAACTCTTGGAGAAAGAAACGCTCCATAAAGAAGAGATTGAAGTTATCTTTAAACATGTCGCCTCTCGTCCGAAACGCCCGGCCTGGACTGGTTCATCTCAACGTCAACCTTCACGAATTCCTCCAGTAGCGCTGAAACCACGGAATAACCAGAACCATGGCGTTGAAGAGAAACCAAAGCGCAAAAAGAAGGCTGCTGCAAAAGATGAGTAAGCACTTCGACCACGAGCGCGCAGAACGAGCGATAACTGAGTTACTGCACGCGATTGGCGAAGATCCTTCACGTGAAGGTTTGCGTGATACTCCCAAGCGAGTTGCTCGCGCGCTTCAAGAAAACTTTCAAGGTTTGTATCAAGAACCTAAGGATGTTTTAACCACAACTTTTGATATCGGCCATGAAGAGCTGGTGATAGTTAAAGATATTGAGGTTTACTCACATTGTGAGCATCATTTAACGCCTTTTCATGGAGTTGCCCATATTGGTTACATTCCTGGCCCCTCAGGAAAAGTCACAGGACTTTCGAAATTAGCGCGACTTGTGGATCTTTATGCCAGACGACCACAAGTTCAGGAACGTTTGACCACACAAATCGCAGATGCGATGGTGGATATTCTTCAACCCGGTGGCGTAATTGTGATTATTGATTGTGAACATTTATGTATGTCGATGCGTGGAGTTCGTAAGTCCGAGGCACGTACTGTCACAAGCGCAGTGCGAGGAATGCTCCGCGATCCAGCAACGCGCGCTGAGGCGATGTCTCTTATCACTCGCTAATGAAAACGCTGGTGATGGGGATACTGAATATAACCCCCGATTCTTTTGCTGATGGCGGTCGACATTTCTCTATTGATGATGCTTTGAAAAGAGCTGACGTCATGATCTCTGAAGGTGTGGACATCATTGATATCGGTGGTGAATCTACAAAACCAGGTTCGGATCGTATTTCGGAAGCGGAAGAAGAAGCTCGAGTTATGCCAGTCATCACCGCATTAGCGAAAAGAGAAATACCGTTATCAATCGATACTACTCGCGCAACGATTGCTGACAAAGCGATTAAAGGTGGAGCAACGTACGTTAACGATGTGAGCGGTGGTTTAGCTGATCCGGCGATGTATGCACTCATTGCTAAGCATCCAAAAATTCAATACATCATTATGCATTGGCGTGCACATTCCAAAACGATGCAGGAGCATGCGACGTACACAAATGTTGTGAAGGAAGTAAAAGAAGAGTTAGAGGAACGGATAAATTCAGCGATTGAGGCGGGAGTCAATCCGGAACAAATTATTATCGATCCAGGAATCGGATTTTCAAAACTTAGAGAACATAATTGGGAGTTACTGCGCAATATTGATCGGTTAGCGCTACTGGGTTATCCGATCTTGATAGGAGCGTCCCGCAAGCGCTTTTTGGGGGAGTTAACCGGAGCAACAAACCCTGATGAGCGAGAAGCGGCATCGATTGCGATCACCGCAATGGTCGCGAAACAGAATGTGTGGGGAGTTCGAACTCATTCGGTGAAGCCACATCGTGATGCGATTGCGACTGTGGCCGCTTTTGCCAAGTTCAAGCAGGAGTAAAGTGGCGATATGAGCGACACTATGCGCGTCACCGGCATTGAAGCGCTGGGTTATCACGGACTATTCGATGTTGAACGCCAGAACGGCCAACCATTCATTGTTGATGTCGAATTGAAGATGGATCTAGAAAAAGCAGGAAAGTCCGATAACTTGAATGACAGTATCGACTACAACGACGTAGCAATCTTGATTCATAATGAGATTATCGGACCGCCAGTAACACTCATTGAAGCTTTAGCCGAGAATATTTCCGCCAAGATTCTTAAAACATATCCAACTGTCGAAGAAATCAAAACCACCGTCCATAAACCCCGTGCACCTATATCAGTAGCCTTTGGTGGAATTTCTGTGACTATTAAACGGAAGCGATGAACGTAGTCATCGCTTTGGGTGCAAACCTGGGTGACCCACGAAAACAGATTTCCCTTGCCATCGATGAGATTCGGGATTTTGTTAAAGTAGAAAAAGTTTCTAAACTTTATGAAACTGCTCCCTTTAAAGTTCACGATAATCAACCCAATTACATCAACGCGGTACTAATCGGTGACACCGAATTACAACCGAAAGATTTGATGAAGCGCTTATTGACGGTCGAAACAAAACTTGGTCGTCAACGAGCATTTCCTAAAGCTGCACGCACCATCGATCTTGATATCGTTGATTACGAAGGTTTCTATTTAGAGAGTGAAGAATTGACTCTGCCTCATCCCCGAGCATATGAACGTACTTTTGTTCTCGAACCGTGGTTGGAGATTGATCCATCTGCTCAATTACCTGGTTTTGGCTCGGTAAAGGAGCTTTTGGCTGCCTTGAAGTAGCGCAGTAGACTTCGCTCTGCCTGGTACCACTAACGGACTGGAGCTATACAAGTGAGAGAAATGAAAGTCCTGACGGACCTAAATCGTCCATGCGCATTTGTCCCAACAATGGGCGCGCTGCATGCTGGCCATCAATCTCTTATTTCGAAAGCTCGCGAAGTTTGTGATGACGTTGTTGTTTCGGTTTTCATTAATCCGCTGCAGTTTGAAGATAAAGAAGACTTAGAAAAATATCCCCGGACTCCGAAACGCGATCTCGAACTTGCCCGCGAAGCTGGTGCGACCATTCTATGGAGACCAGAATACGAAACTATTTATCCCCATGATGCCACTCGACTTGATTCGGGAGAGTTAGGAAGTAAATTCGAAGGCCGGCACCGCCCTGGACATTTTGATGGCGTTCTCACAGTCGTGCATCGCCTCTTTGATTTAGTAAAACCTCGTTACGCGGTCTTCGGGGAGAAGGATTTTCAACAACTCTTTTTGATAACGCAAATGGCAGCTCAACTTCATCCCGAAGTAGAAATCATTGCCGCACCTACGATTCGCGAAACCAGCGGACTTGCAATGTCGTCACGAAACGTTCGGCTCACTCCTGATGCGCGAAACGCCGCTGATGTAATCTCAAAAGTTCTACGCAATGCGGCGGCACAAGACTCTTTGGATTCGGCTCAACGCCAACTTAATCAAATTAATGATGCACCGCTTTTTAGTCTTGATTACGCGGAAATCATCGATGAAGAAACATTCGAGATCGCTTCTGATGAGACAACTAAGAGGCGCGCAATTATTGCGGGCTGGATTGATGGCGTTAGATTGATTGACAATATGGCCATGAAGAGCGCGTTGGTGAGAGCATGAGATTACGAGCGCCGCTTCCTGGTTGGACCGCAAAAGCTGATGTCGTCGTTATTGGTTCTGGAGTTGCTGGACTCACTACTGCGCTCCAAATCCGCGCACATAATCTCTCAGTCCTATTGGTCACGAAGTCATTCATTGACGCTGGTTCTACTAAGTGGGCCCAAGGTGGAATTGCTGCAGCACTAGGCCCAGGTGATTCACCGGATCAACATGAAAAAGATACTTTGGTTGCTGGCGCCGGTTTGTGCGATCTTCCAGCAGTAAAAGTTCTCGTGAGCGAAGGTCCCGAAGCAGTCCGTAAATTAATCGCTCGCGGAGCTGTTTTTGATAAATCAGAAACTGGCGAAATTGCTTTAACTCGCGAAGGCGGACATCTACGAAATCGAATACTTCATGCAGGTGGCGATGCAACAGGCGCTGAAGTTTCTCGCGCGCTATTAGCAGCGGTTTCCAATGACCCAGGTATTGAAGTCATCGAACATGCTCTGGTGCTTGATGCGCTTAAAACAAAAGCGGGACGAGTATGTGGTGTAACAATTCACGTGATTGGTGAAGGAACTCGTGATGGAGTGGGACAAGTTCTTGCTCGCGCCGTGGTTCTGGCTACTGGCGGTCTTGGTCAGGTTTATTCCCAAACCACAAATCCATCGGTTTCTACTGGCGATGGTGTAGCACTTGCATTAAGAGCCGGAGCTGATGTTGCAGATGTTGAGTTCATCCAATTCCATCCCACAGTTTTGTATATGGGTGAGGGATCACGGGGACAACAACCACTTATTTCAGAAGCAGTGCGGGGAGAAGGCGCTATTTTAGTAAACGATCGCGGTGAACGTTTTATGCGTGGCGTGCATCCATTAGCGGATCTCGCTCCGCGCGATATTGTCGCGAAAGAAATTTCACGACAGATGCAACTAACGGGTTCTCATCACGTCTGGCTTGATGCACGAACCATTAAAGATTTTTCTGAACGTTTTCCAAATATTTTCGCGTCATGTAAAGAGATTGGTATTGATCCAGCTACTGATTTGATTCCCGTCGCACCTGCATCGCACTACGCCTCGGGCGGCGTACGTACTGATTTGAATGGACATTCTTCAGTCCCAGGACTCTATGCCGTCGGCGAGACCGCATGCACCGGAGCGCATGGCGCCAATCGCTTGGCTTCTAATTCACTTCTCGAAGGTTTGGTATTTGGAGCGCGGATTGCAGAAGATATTGCAGCGAACCTACCCGAATTTGAAGAAGCTGCAGCGCAAGATGCTTTTGATTTCCTTCTTTCTCCATCAATCCGCGGTGAATTACAAAGAGCGATGTCCAAAGGCGCATCAGTCGTGCGTTCTGAAAAATCATTACGAGAAACACTTCAGACTTTAGAGAAACTCAAGAGCGCATCAACAATTTACGCAAATCTCGATGCGTGGGAAACCACCAACCTTTATCTGCTTGCCACAGCCATCGTTCGTTCCGCTCTCGAACGTACAGAATCGCGTGGCTCGCATTGGCGGGAAGATTACTCAGAAACTTCAGGCGCATGGACCAAACGAATTCATCAAAGTCTTTCCAATACTGGAGATTGGCGTTCGTCGACTGAGGAGGTATTCAATGATCTCTCCGTCGCTCGGTAAAAGAATCGAAGGTGCGGGTCTTGATATCGCTCTGGTCGAACAACGCGTTGCCCAAGCACTTGCCGAAGACGCACATGGTGGTGATCTCACAAGCAAAGCGACGATTGACGCAAATCTTGTGAGTCGCGCATCTTTCAACGCCCGCAAAAGCGGAACGATTGCTGGGACGATTATTGCAGCTGCGGTATTAGAAGAGTGCGGCCTAACGCATTATGAAATTAAAGTAAGTGATGGATCGGCCGTGGAAGCTGGCACAACGCTGATCACCGTTGAAGGAAATACTCAAGCGATACTTTTAGCAGAACGTACTGCGCTTAATTTTCTCTCTCATCTTTCAGGTATCTCCACTCTAACGTCAGCTTGGGTAAGAGAAGTATCTGGAACTGAAACCAAAATCAGAGATACTCGAAAAACTACTCCTGGGCTCCGTGAACTTGAAAAATATGCAGTTCGCATGGGTGGCGGCATCAATCATCGGATGACGTTAAGTCATGGCGCGCTCATCAAAGATAACCACATAGCTGCGGCCGGTTCAGTAACGGGAGCAATATCGCGGGTGAAGAAAGAATTCCCTGGCGTAGAAATTGAAGTGGAAGTCGATAACTTGGAGCAACTTAAAGAAGCTCTTCACGTTGGTGTAGATATTGTCTTGCTCGACAACATGAGCATTGAAGAGACAAAAGCCGCTGTGGAATTAACAAAGAATTCGCCAACGGAATTGGAATCATCTGGTGGTTTGAAAATCGAAAACGCTCGCGCATACGCCTCAACGGGCGTTGATTACTTAGCTGTTGGTGCATTGACCCACTCTGCGCCAGTACTTGATATTGGATTGGATTTTTAATGTTACTCACTATTGACATTGGAAACACAAATACCGTACTTGGAATCTTTGATGGTGAAGAGATGATCGATTCGTGGCGGGTAAAGACGGACGCTCGCGACACAGCAGATGAATTGTGGTTGCAATATCGATCCCTGATTACGGGATACACCGTCTCCGGACTTTCTGTTTGTTCTACAGTTCCATCCGTTTTACGTGAAGCACGAAGCATGATCACTCGATACTTCCAGGATATTCGGACCACGATTATCGAACCAGGTGTAAAAACTGGAGTCCCACTTCTTGTTGATAATCCGAAAGAAATCGGCGCAGATCGCATCGTTAATACCCTTGCTGCCCATACTCTCTATAACGAAGGCGCTTGTATCGTTGTAGATTTCGGAACATCGACCAATCTTGATGTTGTCTCACCCAAAGGTGAATTCCTTGGTGGCGCTTTAGCTCCCGGAATTGAAATTTCTGTCGAAGCTCTTGCTTCTCGCGCCGCACAATTGCGCAAAGTCGAGTTAGTGAAACCAAAATCGGTCATCGGGAAGAACACTGTAGAAGCGCTGCAATCAGGCACTATCTATGGTTTTGCAGGCCAAGTTGATGGTTTGGTTAATCGCATTAGCGATGAATTGGACGCGCTCTATCCAGATAACCAGAAAATTTCTGTGATTGCCACTGGCGGATTAGCGCCACTCGTTCTTGGAATTTCCGAGACGATTGATTATCACGAACCAGATCTCACACTTATCGGCCTACGTCTTGTGCACGAGCGGAATGGATAGACTGCCGTCACTATGGCGGAAAATGACCTACCCGAACAATTACGGATTCGTCGCGAGAAACGCGAATCACTTCTTGGTCGTGGCCTAGCTCCATATCCCGTCAGCGTTCCTCGGACTTCGACGTTAAAGGAAATCCGCGCTCGGTTTAAAGATTTAGAGATTGATAAGTCATCAGGCATTGTCGAAAGCGTTACTGGTCGCATCATCTTTAAGCGCGATACTGGAAAGTTATGTTTCGCAACGTTACGTGAAGGCGACGGCACAGAATTACAAGCAATGTTCTCGCTCGATAAAGTCGGGGAAGCGCTTCTAGAAAATTGGAAATCCGATATTGATCTGGGAGATATTGTCAGCGTTACCGGAGAAATCATTACCTCCAAGCGTGGCGAACTTTCAATTCTTGCTAATACCTACAATCTTGCTTCAAAAGCGCTTCGACCACTTCCTAACGAACATAATCCACTGAGTGAAGAAACGCGAGTTCGCCAACGATATGTAGATTTGATTGTCCGACCAGAAGCGCGAGATACCGCGCGAATCCGACCTAAAGTTTTGAAATCACTCCGCGACACATTTGATAAGCAAGATTTCATCGAAGTCGAGACTCCGATGCTCCAAGTCATGCATGGTGGCGCAGCCGCACGACCTTTCAAGACATTCAGCAACGCTTACGACATTGATCTTTTCTTGCGTATTGCGCCCGAACTTTTCCTCAAGAGATGTGTAGTTGGTGGCTTGGAAAAAGTATTTGAAATCAATCGCAATTTCCGTAATGAAGGCGCTGATTCCAGCCACTCTCCGGAATTTGCGATGCTCGAGATGTATTGGGCATATGCCGATTGGCGTGACATGAAAGCGCTCACCCAGGAACTCATCCAGAACGCTGCAATGGCAGTCGCGGGTTCACATAAAGTCACTCATCACGATGGTCGCGTCAGCGATCTCGGTGGACAGTGGCGCGAAATTAACTTTTACGATGCAATCACAGAAAAAGTAGGAGAGAACGTCACTCCGCAATCTTCCTTCGATGACTTAAAGAAAATTGCCCACAACATTGGTCTAAAGATCGATCCGAAATGGATTCATGGCAAGCTCGCAGAAGAGATTTTCGAACATGTCTATAAAGAACATCTCCACGCCCCAACCTTTGTCATGGGTTATCCCGTTGATACCTCACCACTTGTCCGTGAGCATCGCGATACGCCTGGAATTGTTGAGAAATGGGATCTCTATGTCGATGGTTTCGAATTAGCAACCGGATACTCCGAACTTATCGATCCCGTAATTCAACGCGCACGTTTAGTCGAACAAGCACAACTTGGTGCTAAGGGTGATTTAGAAGCCATGCAAGTTGATGAAGATTTCTTGCGCGCTATGGAACATGGAATGCCTCCGATGGGCGGCGTTGGAATGGGAATAGATCGATTGCTTATGGCGCTTACTGGACTTGGTATTCGCGAAACTATTCTCTTTCCGCTCGTCAAACCTGAAGAGAATTAAATGTCAGTAGAAATCCGCGCTGCTAAGACCAGCGATATCAAAGCAATTCGTACCATCATCGACACATATTCCCTCCAGCGTCGACTGCTGTCGAAAGAGACTGTCATGTTGTACGAAGATGTACAGGAGTTCTTTGTCGCTGAAAAAGATAAGACCATCATCGGTTGTGGAGCGCTCCACGTTTTATGGGAAGACCTTGGTGAAGTTCGCACCGTTGCAGTAATCGAAGATTTCCGGGGCCAGAAAATCGGCCACCAAATCATGAACGCAATTATCGAACGCGCACAATCGTTAGGTTTGAAACGTCTCTTCTGTCTCACATTCGAAACGGAATTTTTTGGAAAACATGGATTTAAGGAAATTCAAGGCGCACCCGTAGAACCTGAGGTCTATCAACAATTATTGCGATCGTACGACGAAGGTATTGCCGAGTTCTTGGATCTTGAGAGCGTCAAGCCCAATACCCTGGGCAATACCCGCATGCTCAAGATTCTCTAATCTCAATCGGGCATAAAAACCCAAATGTTGAGGTTATAGCCCTCACAGATTCCCACATATTGAGTCTGTTTCGGGCAAGAAATTGATGTCGCACCGTTTGGGGCCTTCTTATACGCTAGCCCGTAAGAGATAAAAGGAGCATTGCCGATGTTTGAGCGCTTTACCGATCGAGCCCGCCGCGTTGTTGTCCTCGCGCAAGAAGAAGCTCGCATGCTCAATCACAATTACATCGGAACTGAACACATCCTCCTCGGGCTTATTCATGAAGGCGAAGGCGTCGCCGCTAAAGGTTTGGAATCGCTCGGAATTTCTCTAGAAGGCGTTCGCTCTCAAGTTGAAGAAATTATCGGCCAAGGACAGCAAGCACCGTCGGGCCACATTCCATTTACACCTCGCGCCAAGAAAGTTCTTGAGCTATCACTTCGTGAAGCCCTTCAACTCGGCCATAACTACATTGGCACCGAACATATTCTTCTTGGACTTATCCGCGAAGGCGAAGGAGTTGCAGCACAAGTTCTTGTAAAACTCGGCGCAGATCTCAATCGCGTCCGCCAACAAGTTATCCAACTTCTCTCTGGCTACCAAGGAAAAGAAGCAGTTGCTTCTGGTCCTGCAGAAGGAACTCCATCTACCTCACTCGTTCTTGATCAATTCGGTCGCAATCTCACTTCCGCTGCGCGCGAAGGAAAACTCGATCCCGTTATTGGCCGCGAAAAAGAAATTGAACGCGTCATGCAGGTTCTCTCGCGTCGCACGAAAAATAACCCAGTTCTGATTGGTGAACCCGGCGTTGGTAAGACCGCAGTCGTCGAAGGTCTCGCCCAAGCAATCATCAAAGGCGATGTCCCAGAAACTTTGAAAGATAAACAGCTGTACTCACTCGATCTCGGCGCACTTGTTGCTGGTTCACGTTACCGCGGAGATTTCGAAGAGCGCTTGAAGAAAGTCCTAAAAGAAATCCGCACTCGTGGCGACATCATTCTTTTCATCGACGAAATCCATACTCTCGTCGGTGCTGGTGCGGCTGAAGGCGCGATTGATGCCGCAAGCATCTTGAAGCCAATGCTCGCTCGCGGTGAGCTCCAGACAATCGGTGCCACAACTCTTGATGAGTATCGCAAGCATCTCGAAAAAGATGCGGCTCTTGAGCGTCGTTTCCAACCAATTCAAGTTGCTGAGCCATCATTGACTCACACCATCGAAATCCTCAAAGGTCTTCGCGATCGTTACGAATCCCACCACAAAGTTTCCATCAATGACGATGCAATTGTTGCTGCTGCAACTCTTGCAGATCGATACATCTCAGATCGCTTCCTTCCAGATAAAGCAATCGATCTGCTTGATGAGGCCGGCTCACGTCTACGCATTCGTCGTATGACAGCTCCCCCAGAATTACGCGCATTTGATGACAAGATCGCTGATGTTCGCAAAGAAAAAGAATCAGCAATTGACGGACAAGATTTCGAAAAAGCGGCGTCGCTTCGCGACAAGGAAAAGCAACTCATGGCTGAGAAGTCAGAGCGGGAAAAATCCTGGAAAGCCGGAGATCTTGATGTTGTCGCTGTCGTAGATGAAGAACTCATTGCTGAAGTTCTTTCGACTGCAACGGGAATCCCAGTCTTCAAACTCACCGAAGCCGAAACTTCACGTCTACTACGTATGGAAGATGAACTTCACAAGCGCGTTATCGGACAAGAGCAAGCAATCAAGGCTCTTTCCCAAGCCATCCGTCGTACTCGCGCAGGACTTAAAGATCCGAAGCGTCCTGGCGGATCATTTATCTTCGCTGGACCATCTGGTGTTGGTAAGACCGAACTTTCACGAACTCTCGCCCAATTCCTCTTCGGCGATGATGATGCGTTAATCCAACTTGATATGTCGGAGTACTCCGAGAAGCACACCGCATCACGTCTTTTCGGCGCTCCTCCCGGATATGTCGGTTATGACGAGGGCGGACAGCTCACTGAAAAAGTACGTCGCCGTCCATTCTCCGTTGTGCTTTTCGATGAAATCGAAAAAGCGCACCCAGATATCTTCAATTCTCTTCTACAAGTGCTTGAAGAAGGACGTCTCACTGACGCACAAGGTCGCCAAGTTGATTTCAAGAACACTGTCATCATCATGACCACAAACCTTGGAACTCGCGATATCTCTAAGTCACTCTCACTTGGTTTCACCAACGTCAATGATGCTCTTGGAAATTACGAGCGCATGAAGAACAAAGTCCAGGATGAATTGAAGAATCATTTCCGTCCTGAGTTCTTGAACCGTATCGATGACACCATCGTCTTCCACCAGCTCTCCGAAAACGAGATTATTCAAATTGTTGATCTCATGGTCGCAAATCTTGAAACTCGCTTGAAAGCAAAAGACATGGGAATCGAACTCACCTCGAAAGCGAAATCAGTTCTCGCAACCCGCGGTTATGACCCCGTGCTTGGTGCACGACCACTTCGTCGCACCATCCAACGCGAGATCGAAGACGCGCTATCGGAAAAGATTCTCTTCGGTGAAGTAAAGAGCGGTCAGATAATTCTGATTGATGTTGAAGGCGAAGAAGGAAAAGAAACCTTCACCTTCAAAGGTATGGCACGCGAAACTCTTCCGGATACCCCAGAAGATCTCGCCGAAGCTCCCACCGCGTAACTACAGCTGGATAACTTTGCTGCCGACGATTAAGTCGTGCACTGTGCGACGATCTTCACGAAACACAAACAAACTATCAATCACAAAAGTGATTCCATTGGATGCGCCGCCAGCAATATTTCCAGCCGCACCTTTCACGGCAAACTCACGAAGCGCCATACGCGACCACGAAAAAACTTCGCCAGTCTTTGCATCGACAACAACCTGCTTCAATAACCGCTTTGCAGGAGTCTGGCCCGTCTTCCAGGTATAAAGATTCCAAATTACCCAGCCAACAAAGAGGGTTACTAGCATCAAACCAAGATCTAGCATGAATGAGCCAAGTCGCGCTTGAACAGAAGCTAGAGGTTGTGGGGTAGCTTCAATCATTTCGGGCATTTCGTTCGACACATGTACTCCTTATTAGATCTTCTGCAAAGTGTAATTCTGCGTGGCTCTATCGACAATAAGAATTGAACCATTTGGGATGTCACTCCAACCCTCTTGATTCCATCCACTTGAGCCAACAATAACTTCTCCGTCGCGCTTGATGAATTTTAGGAAATAGTAATCGAGTTGATCCTTAAAGTGGTCAGGAATTCGATCGGGGTTATAGATACAAGCGGCAATGAAGTACTGCTCGTTCATCACCATGCAGTTGATTGAAGAGTAATTTACGTGTGAAGTCATATAACGAAGCGCGCTTGTGACTCCATCGACAAAGCCGTGTTTTTTGATTTCGGTGACGAGGTAGAGGAAGTAGCGCTCAGAATCTGTAGTGCCTTGGACGCTCTTTAATAAAGAAGGATCAATGACAGGATCTAATTGATCGCCAGGCAATAAAGCGCCATTGTGAATGAAAGAGATGCCGTCACGAGTGAAGGGATGGGTATTTTCTTGGTTGATTGCAAGACCGGGCGTGGCCCAGCGGAAATGTAAAAGAGCGCCGGTTGAAGAGTGACGCGAAATCTCTTGAGAAAAATGAGAGCTCTTTGTGGCAGCAACGGGCTCTTTATATATCTCGGCCGACGTTGCCAGACCCCATCCATCGCCATGTTCGTTTGCTAATTTCACAAAGCCATCAAAATCCTTACCTACAACATGATCAAAGGTTGTTGAGGCAAGAGATGTGTAACCAAGTAAACGACAGATGATGAGCTCCATTCTTTGAGATGCGAATCTTATCTCTAACTTTTTCGTAGAAATGAGAAAGCGCCCCGATTCTCACCAGGGCGCTTTCAGTGAAGCGTTTTAGATGGTCTTCTTTGGACCTGTGAACCATTTCTTCACAGATAGATGCCACCAGATCCAGAGCAGGATTAGTGCGCCACCTGTGACGATTGGTGCATAGTTCACGGCAGTCCAGGTGAAGTCTTTATTACCTGGAGTTCCCGCGGGTGCGAAGGGGAGAATGAAGTAGACCGAGATGATTGCAATTTCAGCAACTGCAATTGCATTCATCCACTTGTACTTCTTGCCATTAGTCCATTCACCAGCAGTGAAACTATCGCCAGCTTTCCAACGGAGGTAGATCGGAATCATGAAGGCGAGATAGAGACTGATGACGCAGACTGAAACTACGGCGTAGAAAGCAGTAGGAGCGCCAGTTGGGCTCTTCCATAGCGCAGGAAGAGTGAGGATAACTCCGAGAACTGCAGATACAAGAACAGCATTTACTGGTGTTCCCTTGGCGTTGACCTTTCGCCATGAAGCAGATTTTGGAACAGCGCCATCGCGTGAGAATGCGAACATCATGCGCGAACATGAGGTTAAACATGCAGTTACACAGAAGAGCTGGCCAGCAGTTGAAATCAACATCACTAATTTGAAGGCAAATCCGCCACCAAGTGATGTGTAAAGAACTGCGATAACCGATCCGCCACCGTATGGATTTACTGCGGGATCAAATGAGTTGATGACATCCGTGTTCGTTGCGGCATAGAGGAATGCAAGGAGCAATATGTATCCACCAACTGCAGAGTAGAAGATGGATTGCCAAATGCCTCGTGCTGCAGACATATGAGCACCCTTTGTCTCTTCTGACAAGTGCGCTGATGCATCGAATCCAGTGATCGTGTACTGGGTCAAGAGGAAGCCAAGAGGCAAGACATAGAACCAGTAATTAGAGAATCCAGAATTATTGATCTGTTCGGTGAACATCCAATTAAGTGATTGATGTTTCTCGGGGACAATCAACAAGATTCCGATAACAATGGCGGCACCAAAGACATGCCACCAGACTGAGATGTTGTTGACTACGGCCAATAAGTGGCTCGAGAAAATATTTATCAACGTCACAAGAATCATGATCATGATAAATAGCGCGAATTGCTGTTTGATGTAATCGCCACTCATAAATGAAGTGCCGTAACCATCAAAGAGGCCACCAAGAAGAATATTAAGGAAGCTGGCCGCGCCATATCCGACTGATGCTGTAACAGAAACGAGACCGATGAGATTAAGCCAACCGGTATAGAAACCAGCCTTCGGTCCACCTAGCCGCGACGCCCACCAGTAAATACCGCCTGATGTTGGATACGCGGAAGCTAATTCCGACATACAAAAACCGATGATGAGGATGAAGAATGAAATCAACGGCCAGCCAATTGAGATCGCTACAGGTCCGCCGTTATTCCATGCCTGGGCGAATGTTGTGAAACATCCAGCCAGGATTGAGATGATCGAGAACGAGATCGCGAAGTTCGAGAATGAACTCCAGGTACGAGACAGCTCTTGTTTATAACCCAGCGCTGCCAGACGTTTCTCGTCATCGTGTTGATTTGTTGAACTCACATGTCCTCCATTTCGATGAATCCGAGGTGAGGGCCTCAGTTAATACGCAATGGTGCTACTGCTTAAAGGCAATGTGAAGCACATAATTGGAAAAAGCACTATTTTTTTCGCGTAACTAGCTCCATCATGCGGGAGAAATCGGGGGACTCCAACGCCTCTCGCATCGAGTCATATTTCAACATTCCCCATTCCCAGAAGTCGAAATCAAGTTCTGATATCGAATTTTGAATGGAAGCCCAGAGCGTCCAACCATATTTTGCGAGCTGACAAAAGAGCCAGGCACGAGCTAATTTATCGGGACGAGAAGCTTGGTAATACTCATTCACCAAAACCTCGAGAGCATCAAAAGGAAGATCCGCTTCTGACCAGATATTTCCAAGTTCAAAGCAGGCATCATTGTTTCCGGAGTACTCATAATCAATTAGCCATACCTTTTCGCCGTCATCAATAAAATTCGCCGGAAGTAAATCGTTGTTGCACGGCACGGTTCCATCATTATTTACCGCAAATGCGCGTTTAACATCATCAAAAACTTTGGAAAGCTCGAGATATCCCGTAGGGAGTCGGAATCCTCTTTCTTGCACAATAGAGAGATAACGCTGTTGAATTTCAAACATGTTGAAATCACGATCGAATCGTTGTGCCGAATGTAATGTACGAACGCTTGAAGCGATGCGATGGAGGTTGTGGCCCACATCTGCGCTGTTATAAGTCTTGCCGTCAATAAAAGAAATAACTAATAAGCCCCGTCCCCGCAAATAGTCGAATACTTCTGCTCCAATGCCTACTTCCGCAGCAAGTCGTGAGTTGTTGAATTCCGAATCCCGATCAATTGAGAGTAGCTCAGACGAATTACTTGAAATTCGGGCGACAAATTTGCCCGATGAAGATTCAACAAAGAGATTTCGATTGGTGAGACCACCAGATAATTCCCGAATACTGGTGCGATTTTGTAATACTTGTACTTCATTAAGAAGTGCACCAAAAAGTCTTTCCAGATTCTCATTCTCAGTTGGCACGCTTCTAGGATACATTTCACTTATGGCCGATAACAGCCTCCCCTCACGCGCAAAGATTGTCATTATTGGTGGCGGAGTTGGCGGTACTTCGGTTGCATTTCATCTTGCCGAACTTGGTGAAAGAGATGTCATCCTGCTCGATCGAAGCGATCTGACGAGTGGATCAACTTTTCATTCTGCAGGCCTTGTCGGTCAATTACGCGCCGACCCTACTTTGACGAAGATGAATATGCATTCAGTAGATCTGTACCGAAGACTTGAAAAGAGCGATTCGCCGCCGAGCTGGAAAGAATGCGGCAGCATTAAAATCGCATCGACCCCAGAACGTATGCAAGAAATACGACGTCAAATAGGTTGGGCGAAGAATTTTGGTCTTGATCTCCATGAAATATCACTCAATGAATTGAAAGAAAAATTTCCTCTCATTGACTTAGATGGCGTGCTTGGCGCATGCATTATGAAATCTGATGGGCAAGTAGACCCATCCCAACTCGCTCTGGCACTCGCATCAGGTGCTCGTGCTTTGGGTGTGAAGATCCAGACTCATACTCGAGTGTTATCGATAGAAACGAAAGATAATCGCATCTCGAAAGTAGTAACGGATAAGAGTGAGATTGAATGTGAGATCGTGGTTAATTGTGGCGGAATGTTCGCCGCCGAGATTGCGCGCATGGTTGGAGTTCGAGTTCCGATCGTTCCGATGAGCCATCAGTATTTAATAACTGAGAATTTCCTTGATCAAAGCCAGCCCATGCTTCCTTCACTTCGCGATCCAGATAACTTGATCTATTTCCGGCAAGAAGTCGCGGGACTTGTTATGGGCGGATATGAGCGACGTTCTCAAGAGTGGAGCGCAAGTTCTGAGAATTACGATGCAATTCCTGCAGACTTCAATGGAAAATTACTTCCAGAAGATTGGGATCGGTTTGAAGAGATTGCTGAAAATGCCAGCAAAAGAATCCCGATTATGGGCGAGTTAGGTTTTAAGAACTTTATCAATGGCCCAGAAGGCTTCACACCTGATAACGAATTCTGTCTCGGTGAAACTGAAGTTAGTGGTTTTTATGTCGCCGCAGGTTTTTGTGCGCATGGCATCGCAGGCGCTGGCGGAATTGGCAAAGTAATGGCGGAGTGGATCGTTGCGGGTGAACCAACGATGGACTTATGGCACATGGATATCCGGCGTTTTGCCCAAGCATATGAATCGCCAAAATTCACTTTGGCAAGAATCAAAGAAAATTACGAGGCCTATTACGACATTCATTATCCGGGTGAAGAACGCGAGACTATGCGTCCACACAACACATCACCCATTTATGAATGGCATAAAGCTCACGGAGCGGTTTTTGGTGAGAAATTTGCTTGGGAGCGCGTGAATTATTATCAACGAAGTGATGAAAATGAATCGCTCCGCCCACAAGATTGGGCTGGCCATCATTGGAATCCGAATGTTGTTGTAGAACATCACACCACTCGCTCGGCCGCAGGCATCTTTGATGAATCTAGTTTTGCCAAGATTCAAATTCATGGCTCTCGCGCCGGCGAATTCCTCAACTATGTTGCTGCTAACGATGTAGTTCGTGGCGAGAATCGCGCCGTCTACACACAACTACTTAATTCTCGCGGTGGAATTGAAGCCGATGTCACGATTACCTCGATTGCGCCCGATACTTACTTGCTCATTACTGGAACTGCATCTGCGCGACATGACTTGACTTGGTTACGCAAAATCGCGGCCGAAAAGAAATTCACGAATCTCCTCATTGATGATGTCACACAAGAATTTGCCGTCTTTGGAATTTGGGGACCGAAAGCTCGAGAAATAATGTCCACGATTTGCGATATCGATCTATCGCATAAAGCATTTCCTTTTGCTCGATCACTTCCTGCAAAGATTGCAGGAGTCGACGTTCGAATGACCCGAATTACATATGTGGGAGAACTAGGTTGGGAGATTTACATACCGACAAAAGTTCCTGGTGTACCTATGAAAGTCTGGGAGTCGATTATTAATGCTGGTAAGACCCATGGCGCTATCGCATGTGGATATCGCGCCATTGAAACACTTCGACTTGAAAAAGGTTATCGAGCTTGGGGCGTTGAGATTTCAACAGAAACCACACCTTTTGAAGCAGGACTTGGTTTTGCGGTCTCATTAACTAAACCAGACTTCATAGGAAAGAAATCTCTCGTAGAAAAAAGTGAGCCACGTCGAACGCTAGTCGCGCTAACTTTTGATGACATCACACGTGTTCCATTTGGTAAAGAACCAATCCGAAAGAATGAACGCATTGTTGGCCAGATCAAAAGTGGCGGACAAGGTTTCACAATTAATAAAGCCATCGGATATGCCTATCTCCCCACAGAAATAGCGATTGATGGAGATTTGATAGAAGTGGAGTTCTTCGGAACGTGGGTTCCCGGGCGAATATCGCGACATTCCCTCTATGACCCTCAAAATGAACGTGTAAGAATGTGATGTACGCGGGGATTGTGGATTACCTGACTTCTTTGGAAAGATAACCACATGAGCGCCCCACTCTCGTTAGACGAACTCACCCGATGTGTGAAGTCCGGTGAAATCGATACTGTCATTGTCGTCATGACCGATATGCAGGGCCGATTGGTTGGCAAGAGAATTCACGGATCATTCTTCATTGATGAAATCGCGCACCACGGAACTGAAGGTTGTAACTATCTTCTTGCTGTCGATGTCGACATGAACACAGTCCCAGGTTATGACATGTCTTCGTGGGATAAAGGTTATTCAGATTTTGCTCTCGTCCCAGATTTTTCAACGCTGCGCCGCATTCCTTGGCAACCAGGTGCAGCAATGGTTACCGCAGATGTCCAATGGCTAGATGGCACAGATGTTGTTGCCTCACCACGACAAATTCTCAAACGCCAAGTCGCTGCACTCGAGAAAGCCGGAATGAAAGCGCTAGTTGGTACTGAATTGGAATTCATTGTCTTTAACGATACTTATGAAGAAGCTTGGCAAAAAGGTTATAAAGGATTAACTCCATCAAATCTCTATAACGTTGATTACTCAATCCTTGGTGGATCACGTCTCGAACCGCTCTTGCGCGCAATCCGACTTCATATGTCGGGCGCCGGCATGAACGTTGAGTCGGTTAAAGGTGAATGTAATTACGGGCAACATGAAATCGCATTCCGTTATGACGATGCAGTCACAACGTGCGATAACACCGTGGTCTATAAGAATGGCGCGAAGGAAATCGCCTCAGATATGGGTTATGCACTTACTTTTATGGCGAAATACAACGAACGCGAAGGAAACTCTTCACACATCCATCTATCGTTCCGCGGCCTCAAAGACGAACTCGTAATGGCCGATGACAAAGACCCCAACGGTCTTTCTGAGATCGGCAAGCAATTTATCGCGGGCCAACTCGCACACTCTCGCGAATTAACTCTGATGTTTGCGCCAAATATCAACTCCTATAAGCGCTTTGTCCCAGGCTCATTTGCCCCAACTGCAATTCGTTGGGGACGCGATAATCGAACCTGCGCATATCGTTTAGTTGGACATGGCAAGAGCCTTCGTCTTGAGAATCGAGTTCCTGGTGGAGATGTAAATCCATATCTTGCTGTGTCTGGAATCATCGCCGCAGGTCTTGATGGAATCAACAAGAAGATGAAACTCGAATCTATTTTTGAGGGCAACGCATACGTTTCTGACTCACCACGTGTCCCAAGTTCAATGCTTGAAGCCCGCAATCTCTGGGCCGAAAGCTCATGGGTTCGCGAAGTATTTGGCAAAGAAGTACAAGATCACTACACCAATTTTGCAGATGTAGAAATTGCGGCGTATGGAAAAGCAGTCACGGATTGGGAACTCTTCCGCAACTTCGAGAGGTTCTAAAGAATCGTGTCATCCACGTACCAAGTAATTAACCCTGCCACAGAAGAACTAGTTACCGACGTTTCGCTGGCAGATCTTGCTCGCACGGATGAGGCGATTGAAAACGCCCACCGAGCATTTCATTCATGGCGTGCGATTGCTCCAGGAGAACGCGCCAAGTTATTGCGAGCCTTTGCACAACATGTCACAAACCATCGTGAGGAATTAGCCCAACTCGAAATTATTAACTCCGGTCACACTCTGGGTAATGCGTTATGGGAAGCAGATAACGTCGCAAATGTTCTCAACTATTACTCCGCAGCACCAGAACGCCTATTCGGAAAACAAATCCCAGTCCCGAACGGAATCGATATCACTTTCAAAGAACCGCTCGGCGTTGTTGGCGTCATCGTTCCTTGGAACTTCCCGATGCCTATCGCTGGGTGGGGTTTTGCTCCTGCGTTAGCTGCAGGAAATACCGTTGTTCTCAAACCAGCGGAATACACCCCGCTTACTGCAATGAAATTAGCGGAAATCGCTCTCAAATCGGGAATTCCCGAAGGCGTCTTCACAGTCATTCCTGGCAAAGGATCCATTGTTGGAAATAGATTTGTGACTCATCCAAAGGTACGCAAAATTGTTTTCACTGGTTCAACCGAAGTCGGTAAATCAATCATGGCAGGATGCGCTGACCAAGTAAAACGTGTAACGCTCGAATTAGGTGGCAAGAGCGCCAACATCATCTTCGCAGATAGTGATCTTGAACGAGCTGCCGCTGCAGCACCTGGAGCGGTATTCGACAATGCAGGACAAGATTGTTGTGCGCGCTCACGTATATTGGTTGAGAAAAAAGTTTTCGATTCATTCATGAGTTATTTTGAAACTGCGGTAAAGAAATTCCGTGTGGAAGATCCAAAACTTGCGACCGCTGAAATGGGACCACTCATCAGCAAGAAGCAATGGGAGAGCGTTCAAACTTTCCTTGACGAACCAATCGCATTCACAGGAAGCGCGCCATCAGGAAAAGGTTTCTGGATGGCCCCCACTGTTTTACAACCAAAATCCACCTCAAGTCGCGCTTGGCGAGAAGAGATATTTGGACCTGTTGTGAGCATCATGCCTTTTGATGATGAAGCCGATGCAATCGCAAAAGCCAATGACACTGAGTTTGGATTATCAGGTTCGATCTGGACAAATAATTCTGCGAAAGCAATCCGTGTTTCACGCGCTGTCGAAAGCGGAAATCTCTCAGTCAATTCAAATTCTTCAGTTCGTTATTGGACTCCCTTTGGTGGCTACAAACAATCTGGACTCGGTCGCGAACTTGGACCTGATGCGTTGGATTCATTTACCGAAGTAAAGAACGTATTTATCAACACGGATAACTAAAGGAAAGGCAACCATGTCAGAACGTCTTGCAGGCAGAGTCGCAGTTATCACCGGCGCAGGAAGCGGAATCGGCTTGGCCACCGCTCGTCGCCTTGCGGCTGAAGGTGCAAAAGTTGTCGCAGTCGACACAAATGAGGAGACCGGAAAGAAGATCGCCGCTGATTGTGGCGGAATCTTCGTCAAGGCTGATGTCACAAGTGAAGCTGATGTTGCAAATATGTATAAGGTCGCATTCGATACATATGGACGTATTGATATCGCTTTCAATAACGCTGGGATTTCACCACCTGATGACGATTCAATCTTGATCACCGGTATCGATGCATGGGAGCGAGTACTTCGCGTCAACACCACATCAGTATTTCTCTGCTGTAAAGCAGTCATTCCTTACATGCAAAAACAAGGTAAAGGTTCAATCATCAACACTGCATCTTTCGTTGCGACGATGGGCGCTGCAACTTCTCAGATTGCATACACCGCATCAAAAGGCGGAGTGCTTTCAATGAGCCGCGAACTTGGTGTGCAATTCGCACGCGAAGGAATTCGTATTAATGCGCTCTCACCTGGACCTGTGAACACACCACTTCTTCAAGAACTCTTTGCCAAAGATAAAGAGCGCGCTGCTCGTCGATTGGTTCATATTCCTATGGGTCGATTTGCCGATGCCAGCGAAATCGCCGCAGCAGTCGCATTCCTTGCGAGCGATGATTCGAGCTTCATCACTGCATCGAACTTCTTAGTTGATGGTGGAATTTCTGGAGCGTATGTAACTCCGCTTGATAATTAAGCGGAGGTAACTATCGGCGCGGTTGCGATCTTCTTTAAGAAGACTTCAACCAGATCATTTGCTCGCTCTTCTGCGTTGGTAGCTTCAGCGCGAGTACGTGCACGTAATTCTTCAACATCCACGCCTTCGGATTCGACTTCTGCGCATCCACCATCCATCGCAAGCCATTCTTCGAGAACTTCAGGATCAATTTCGGGATGGAATTGAAGTCCCAATGTTCTACCCATGACGAAAGCTTGGGTGGCAATCTCAGTTCGAGCGATTTCACGCGCACCAGGCGGGTTCTGCCACCGATCCCAGTGATATTCAAACCAAGGACCAGAAGGAATCAATGCGGGATCATCAGTTTCAATGGTGTACCAACCAAGTTCGGCGCGCGGAGCACGTGCGACAGATCCACCGAGCGCGCGAGCCATTGCCTGGCCGCCAAAACAAATTCCCAAAATCGGAATTCCCGAATTATGTGCATCTCGTAACTTCTGTAGTTCCGGTAACAACCAATTCCCAATCCGCGCATCATCGTATGCGGCATACGGCGCTCCCATCGGAACAATCACGTCATAGTCAGCAAAGTTTGGAAATTCGACTATGACATTTGGTTCGTGATATTTCTCTTGCGGAACAATAAGAAAACGATGAACTTCATATCCGCGTTTCTCGAATGCGCGCCAGATTGGTCCGCCGAGGGAGACATAATCATGTTCAATAAAGAGCGCTTTCATGAATCGCATAATAGTCTTTATCTATGAAAGCCAAAACTAAGAACGGTTTTCCGCCAAAAGTATGTGTGTATTGTGGCCGCGAATTCGAATGGCGCAAGAAGTGGGCCCGCGATTGGGAGCGAGTGAAGTACTGCTCGGAACGGTGTAAACGCAGTTAGTTTTGGTCACGTTCCTTAAGCTCGAATTCGTAACCTAATTCGTAGAGAACGCGAACTACGCGATGAAATGAAGGCGTCATCTCGTTATTCTCGATAGCGCTAATTGTCCTTATTGTGTATCCGCATCGGGCAGCAAGCTCCTCTTGAGTTAGTCCAAGATAGTTTCGTCTCATTACTATGGAAGAAGTAGTCATGAGAATTTCCCCGGCGACGTTGTAGCGCGTTAATTCTTCTGGAGAAAATCCCTCGCGAATCTTCGCAAAGTGTTCAAGCAGATCGGTACCCTCAGAATCTTTGATTTCAAAGTGCTTCATTGGACTCCATCCATTTCCATAGTAGTTGTCGAGCCTTTTCAATTTCTTGGGATTGCCTTTCGCGACCGTCGTCCAGTTCTTTGTTATATCCGCTGAGAATGTGAACCCGGTGAGCAAAGTCAAAGCAGAGGTATATCCGGATTAAGAACTTGATTTGTTGGTCGTCCGCGTATTCCTTGATTCTTAACTGAAAGAGATGATCCCCAAGAGGCTTCAAGTATTTGGAACCAATAATGCCAGTACCTCTTTTCCGAACAAGAAAGTTGAGGTATTTATAGACAACGGCTATCACCTCTGGGCTCTCATCGTTATGTAGCCAGTTTAAGAAAGGAGAGAAACCGGACTCATCTCGATACATGACTATTTTCCATTGTGAAGACACATTTAGAACTTATATTTTTCCTGAGACAGAACGATCGTTGTTTCCACAGCATTGAATCAATCTAACCCGTGTGGGAAAGAATCAATGGCAAGGCTTAAAAACAAGTGTTATACGCAGAGTAGCCACAAAAAAAGTAAGTCAGTAGCTCTATTTCTTTCGATATATTTCTCGGCGGTGTCCAATATCGATTATGACGATTACTAACTTTTTTCCTTCAAAAGCGTAAATCACTCGATATTTTCCGACTCTGATTCGGTAATCACTTCGCCCAGTCAGTCTCTTGGCCGTAGGTGGAATGGGATCAAAGCGCAATAATTCAATTGCGGCATTAATTCGCTGGCGATCCGCCGCGACAATCTTTTTTAGCGCTTTTTGTGCCTTTGGGCGGAATTCAATGTCGAGCGGTTTCAATTGAGACCTAGCTCTTTCTTCACCTTCTCCCACGGAATATTCGGACTTGGGTCACGCATAGATTCTTCAGCCGATTGAATATCTTCTAACTCTTCTTGGGCTTCAACAAATTTCTCAAATTGCTCGACGCTAATCAAGACGGCTTCTTCTTTTTCGTGACGTTCGATCATGATGGGCTCCCTTTTGGCTAAATTAACAAGCAATGGGAGATTATTACGAGCCTCACTGACAGAAAAAGTCTTCATACACATGAGTGTACAGAATGTATATAGAAATGTACAAAACTAATTCAAGGTTCTTCCGCGATCAAACTGCAACGGCCAATCAATTTTCACACCTAACTCTTCTGCCGCAGCCATCGCCCACCGCGGATTACGAATCATTGCTCGCGCTAAGAAAACCGCATCTGCTTTTCCGGATGAAACGATCTCATCAGCTTGTTTCGCCTCTGTAATCATCCCCACCGCCGTGGTTGGAATCCCGGCTTTGGCACGTATTGCCTCAGCAAATGGAACTTGGAACCCCGGCGCCGCCTTTATTGGCGCGTTATGAAGATTTCCGCCACTGGAAACATCGACGATATCGACGCCTAATTCCTTCATCTTTTTTGATAACTCAATCGAATTTTCAATCGTCCAACCTTCCGGGACCCAATCACTCGCGCTGATGCGCACAAATAACGGCATTGAATCTGGAATCGCATTACGAACTTCAACTACAGTCTCAAGTAAGAACCGCACTCGGTTCTCGAATGACCCACCGTATTCATCGGTCCGCTCATTACTTAAAGGCGAATAGAACTGGTGAAATAAGTATCCATGCGCGGCATGGATCTCCACCACATCAAAACCAGCTTGAACACATCGCTTTGCTGCCGCTGCAAATTGCGAAACCAATTCCTTAATCTCCGGAACCGTCAACGCATGCGGCTCCAACATCCCGTGGTACGGCAAGGCAGACGCTGATACGGGAGTCCAGCCACCTTCTTCGGCTGAAGCGAATTTATGATCATCCCAAGGCCTCATCGTTGATGCTTTACGACCAGCATGTGCAAGCTGGATTCCCATCTTCACATTTAACGAATGTGCAAAATCATTTATCTCGCGAAACGCATCTACTTTCGCATCCGTTTCAAGCGACGGACACCCAATCGAAATTCTGCCCTCCGGTACAACTCCCGAAGCTTCCGCCATCACCAATCCCGGTGCGCCCGTCGCAAATGCCATCAAATGCCCACGATGCCATTGGCTAATCAGTCCGTCATTAGCGCTGTATTGGCACATCGGCGAAACCCAGACGCGATTTTTGAAAGTCACACCACGAAGCGTTAGTGGATTAAATAGATGTGCCACAGAACTTCCATTTCTCGATTTTATTCGATGAAGTAATTAGGTATCTAGGTTACATTGGAAGCGTGACCAAGTTCAAAGGACTTCTCAAGGCCTCACACTTTGGACCAACATTGATTGTCACCTCAATCTCTTGTGCCTTCGCCCTTCATTATTGGTGGGAAGGCCCGGCTTATGTCATTGCATTCGGCGTATTTACCGGACAACTTGTCGTGGGTTGGAGCAACGATCTCATCGATTACGAAGACGACCAACGACACAATCGCACCAATAAACCACTCGTAGCCGGACTCATCACTAAAGAATTCTTACAAAAATGGCTCCGCTTTATGGTGCCCTTCTCATTCATTGCAAATATCGCTGGCCCACTCGGAATAAAGGGCGGCCTTGTTTATATGCTCGGAATCGCATGCGGCGTTGCATATAACTTCTACTTTAAATTCTCGCCTCTTTCACCACTTCCATACGCGATCGCATTTGCCGCACTCCCATCATCAATCGCGATTTCCAAAGAAATAACTCCACCGACCTGGATGTGGCTCGGGGGAGCGATTTTTGGAATGGCAGCGCATTTCATCAATGTCATCAAAGATATGAAAGAAGATCACGTCAGCGGCATAAACGGATTGCCACAAAAACTTGGTACGAAAGGCTCGATAGCCACAGCCATCATTCTGATTGCTCTTGGAATCACAACGCTCGTCCTATTTCTTTAACAGCCAACAGTTCTCCACAAATAATAAATCCAAAATATTTGAGGCAGTTTGCGTAATTAAGTTTCGCAAACTGCCTCGATAGCTCAATGGATAGAGCGCCCACCCGCTAAGTGGGAGGTTATCGGATCGAGGCCGATTTGGGGCAGAAAAACTTGGAGAGACTCCTTAGCGAAGAGTCTCTCCAAGATACTAATCGAATACTCTGCGTATAACTCTCTAAGAAAACAATCTAGACTCTCAATATGCGTGGCTCAATCGCCCTTGTTGGTTCTGGCGAATTTCTTCCTATTATGGCCGACTTAGAAAAATCACTTATCAACGATGGCGTGAAAAACAATAAACAACCAACCTATGTTCAAATCCCGACCGCAGCAGGACAAGAAAGCCCCGAACGCCTCAAATACTGGGAGCAGCTCGGTAATAAACAAGCAGAACTTCTACAAGTAACGCCACACTTTCTCCCCATCTTCACCCGAGAGGATGCACATAATCCAGAATTCGTAAAACAAATCGAGAACTCAGCGCTGATGTATATGTCAGGCGGCGACCCCCACTACCTTGCTAATTCATTAATTGATACTCCGGTATGGAACGCCATCTACAAAAACTGGCAGACTGGCGCCTCACTCGCCGGCTGCAGCGCCGGCGCCATGGTTCTGAGCTCTCACATTCCCAACTTCCGATTCACCAAACGCGAACCCACGGCGGGCCTCAACCTTCTGCCCAATATCCGCGTGATCCCTCACTTCGACAAGTTCTTCAGATGGATCCCCGATAGCGCCGCAAAAGTTCTCATGCACGCTCCCGATAACACAATTCTTCTCGGAATCGATGAACTTACTGCGCTGGTACAAAGATCCGGCGAAGAACACTGGATCGTCGAAGGCGAATCAAAAGTGCATGTACTGCAAGGTCTTCCGAAACAAGAACTACTTCACGGCGAAAGTTTGCGCATCGCCTTGTGAGTGAATACTGACTGTTAAAGATTACTTATTAACAGTTGCAACCCACGTATTTGACGAAGCTTCAACTTTCCAACCGGGAATTCCTGCAAAGTCGAATCGAATTCCACATGTACCAAGTGCGATTGGCAGCAGATATACCCGCCCAGAAAGTACGCTCATCGAAGTCAACTTTGGTGAATTTTCGAAAACGCAGGTTGTGGGAGTCAAAATCGTTGCCTTGAGCGAATCCGCGGGAATTGATTCGTAACTTCCACTTGAGCCAACTCCAACGGTCGCGGCAGGATTTGCGGGAGTGATTTTCACATTGAACTGCACTCGTCCTTTATCCATACCGCCTAAGAACATTGTTGGCGGATTAGAAGTCATCAAGCCAACAACTTCCTTTCCATTCACAATATTTCCTTGAATGGTTTGAAGTCCAATAACAGATGCCGTTGGAATGGCGACAGAACTAACGGATGCGTTCCAAGTCAAAGTCGCAGGAGCACGATCTTTAGTTCCAGCAAAATCAAACTTCAGAGAACATGTTCCATTAGCTAATCCCGAAACATAAGTGCGATTCACTATTCCTGCTGTTCGATCCCACGTTCCATGTGAATCAATTTTGCACACGGATGGAGTTAATGATTGAGCTGTAAGTAAATGTCCCAAACTTGTGAGCCCACTCATTGCTGCATTATCAACAAGCCGTACACGAGTGATGATTGCGTGTGGCCCCGCGCCGATGAGATTAGTTCCATTCTCGACTTGTAAGACCATCGCAGCTTTCACATATTTGAAAGTTCTTTCGACCGGAATCGCGGGTGCGTAACGATCGTCACCTGGTTGAATAGCTCGGATCGTGCAGGTCCACTCTGTTGCATCTGCAACACCCGTAACCGTCTGTACTGAAGGACCTGAAGATGGATACAAAATTAAACACACCGCAGGCGTCATTGATATATAGGTAATTTGTAATCCTGATGAAGCTTTAGCAAGTAATGGCTGAGAACGTCCAAGATCTCTCTGCGCCAAGGCAGGGAAGTCGATTGTCTGTGCAGTATTTGAACCCGGAGCTGGAGAATTCAACCCAGTGAAATTGAAACTCCAACTTGAACTGGATGGCTTCAAGTCGCCTGTTCCTGCAAATGTAATCGCAACGGAGCAAAGTCCGTCGCCCTTTGGCCTTACCGTCACTCGAGGTCCTCGAGAATCTTCCTCAGTGAACTCGGAGACTGTGCACACATTTGGAGTCGAAGTAGTAAACGAGATTCCCTTTAACCACGTTGATGTTCGTCCTTCAGTAGAGCTCACATTCGCGAGTAAAAACGCTCCTGATACAGGCACTGCGTTTGGCGCAATCACGTTAACGCGAGTGGCTTGTCTCAAGAATGAAATGCTTTGCGATACCGGTGTTGCGGCAAGGAATTGATCATTTCCTGCTTGATTTGCAGTGAAAGTGCAAGTCAAACCATCCGCAACTGGAAATGGATATTTCGGTTGAATTGAGAAACGTCCGCCTCCGAGGTCCAACAACTGACATGCTGCAGGGGAATTATTTGTGTATGTAACTGGCAACTTTGAGGAGGACGTTGCAAGTAATGGCGTTCCAACATCATTACTAAAACGCGTCGCTAGAGCGGGGAATGTAATTGTTTGAGGTGCTTTGACTCCAGGTGTTGGCGCCGGAGTTGGAGTTGGCGATGGAGTCGGTGATGGCGAAGTGATTGGAGTTGGGCTAGGAGTTGGGCTAGGAGTTGGAGTTGGTGCAACATTCAAAGTGCTCCAAGTGCCAACAGTTCCAAGTACCAAAGGTGATGGATCGGCATATCCAAGAGAAATGATTTTTACAACGTAGTAATACGTTGCACTATTTTCTAATCCAGTGATGACTGCCGATGTCGCAAATGTGCCCGCAACCGCTCTGGCTTCAGGATTCGCCTTCACTTCAATAGCTCCCGGAGCCAAGGTCAAAGCACCGCTGGAAGACAAGGTATACAGCGTTGGACTCTTTCCATAAATAAATGACCATCGTGTATTACTGCCCTGCGCATCACCAGTTACCAGCAATGTCGCTTGGCCGGCTTTGGAATTATCCACACGTTGTGTGATGATGAAAGGCGTCAAACGTTCAATTCCATTTGTCTGCACAATGCTCTTTGTTATGCCCGAAGCATTAGCGGCATCGAATCGGAACCAAACTCGGCCACCCGGTGGACTTGCTGCTGGAAATTCTGCAGTCAGTGCAATCTCACTCTCACCCGTAAAAGTGCCTACATTTATTGTTTTTGCGCCTGAAGTCAGTGAGTTCTCAGGACCATAAACCAACGTAACCACAGTGGTTTGGCCCTGAGGATTGAGTGTTCCTGTAACCGGGTTTGGTTTTGAAGTTGAGAACAAATATCCATTCGGTTTCGTTGTAACAATCGGCGGCTTACCAGGTGACACTGGAGTAACAAAAGTAATGACTTCGGATGAGACGCTTCCGGAAGAATTACTAGAAACTATTTTTACGTAATAATTGAGCCCACCATCAAGGAACGATATTGGTAAAGAAACAGCAATGGGATTCCCACCAGATACGGTGGCTGGGATAGCTAAGCCCGTCTTGGTGTTCTCTTTGAATGCAGGATCCGTTCCGTAAACAAAAGAAACTTGAGTTGAGTCGTTACCTGGGTTGACTGACCCTTGGAGAGTCGCGCTATAGGCAGTAATACTTGTGGGCGTAATTGCAATTGGTGTTGGTTTTACTTTTGGCGGCGCCAGAGTCTTGAAGTTTCCAATTGGCGCTTGAGTAATTCCGGATTCATTCTTTCCGATGATCTTAAAGTAATACGTGGTTGAGGGTAGAAGATTAGTAATCTTTCCTACCGACTGAACCATATTTCCGCCATCTACTTGAGCAGGACTCAATGGCACACTTACAGGGTTAGCAAAAGTTGCTTCAGTAGCAATCTGAAGACTTAAATCAGTCGGAGCATTTCCGGGATTGACGTCAATAGTCAGATCAGCTGATACATGCGTGATTGCATCCAACGTTCGCAGCGCAACTGTTGGTGCGACGACTGGTGGCAAACCATCAGTGGGAGACACATAAAGCAACTCATTGACCGTATTAGCAGCCAATCCTGTTAGTGCATCACGCGTTGCTTGGGCATCCAAAAATTGCGTCACCTGTGCAACTGATGCTGAAGGATTCAAACCAAGATAAACGGCGGCTCCACCAGCAACATGAGGAGAGGCCATAGAAGTACCGCTAATGCTCTTTTCTGCGGTGGGAGAGCCGATCCAGGCGGAGGTAATTGAGACTCCGGGAGCATGAATATCAACGCAAGGCCCATGATTTGAGAACGATGCTTTTGCATCAACATTGGAAGTAGCTCCCACGGTAATTGCAGATGGCGCGCGAGCCGGTGATGCCGTACATGCATCCGCATTTGAGTTCCCTGCAGCAACTACAACAACAATTCCCGAATTCGTTAACTTAGTTACTGCTGCATCAATAATGGCTGAGGCGCCGCCACCCAAAGACATATTTACAACTGCTTGAGTCTTCGAGTTGGGATTCTCAGGCGAGAGAATCCATTCCATACCCGAAATAACTTGTGAATAAGTTCCGCTACCGCCGCAAGCAAGTACTCGGACCGGAACAATCTTTGCGTTCTTCGCAATTCCATAATTAGTTCCTGCAATCGTTCCCGCAACGTGCGTTCCGTGGCCATTACAGTCAACCGGGCCACCGCCATCACTAATGGCAGAAAATCCGCTCGTAGACAAACGCGAACCAAAATCATTATGCGGAGCTACACCCGTATCAACGACATAAACCGTCGTCCCAGCACCAGCACTTCTATACCCGTATGCCGACGTTGCCCCAACTTTTTCGCGCTGATCAATGCGATCTAATCCCCATGAAGGCGTCGGACTTTGAACATTTTGAATCGCCGACATTTCAACTGGTGCATCTTTTTCAATCACCAAAATGGTGCTCAACCTCTTTAATGCAGTAACAGCCACATCAGGTAACTTCACCAAAAATCCATCAAATACATATTGATATCGAGTATCAATCTTTCCGCCATATGCACCGAGAGTCTTTTCAACCGCAGCTTTAGCCTCGGGAGTCACGCGAACGAGATAGTTAGACGAAGGTCCAAGATCTAGTGACTGTGCTGGCGCCGTTGATCCAAGTAGCCCAAAAATGGCAAGCAAGGAAACAATGAGTGTTGAAAAGGAGCGAGGAAGTTTTCTCATAAAGAAATTGTGACAGGGCACTCTGACAATTCCCAGCAATTGACCATACTTATACGCACGAACCTCTTATCCCCAACAGGAAATCCTTCTCAACTTCTCCTAATCTTCCCCAATGCAATCGAGCTCCCCGATGGAAATTGCGCCCTGGAGAATCAGTTCTCTCACAAAGCTCGTCTATTCCCAACCCTTTGAATTGCTCATCGCTTTTGTCATTCTCATCAACGCAACATCTCTTGCCATCCTCACGATGCCAGATCTCGATCCACAAGTCCGTGACGCATGCGAACAAATCGATCTCATCTGCTTCGCAATTTACGGAGCCGAATTAGTTCTCCGAATTCTTTCCTACGGTAAGAAACCTTGGATGTTTTTCAAACAAGGATGGAACATCTTCGATTTCATTGTCATCGCAGCTTCACCACTACTTTCTGGCCAAACCGCAGTCCTTCGTCTCCTCAGACTTCTCCGCCTCGTTCGCATCTTCCGCTTCCTCCCCGAAGTTCGCGTACTCACCACATCCATCATTCGCTCACTCCCACCACTGATGAGCCTCGCGGTACTCATCTTTGTTGCACTCTTTATGTACGGAATGCTCGGCCACTACTTATTTGGCCCAGATGACGCGGAAAACTGGGGCAGCATCACTCGCGCAATGACGAGCCTCTTCATTCTTCTCACGCTAGAAAACTTCCCGAATTACCTCGAAGCCGGCGTTGCCATCAGCCCTTGGGCGCTTCCTTATTTCCTCTCTTACGTCTTCGTAGTCGTCTTCACCGTTCTCAACGTCCTCATCGGTGTTGTCTTAAACGCCATGGATGAAGCCCGCGAAGAAAACCGCCAACGCACCATCCGCATGAATCAACTCTCTGAAATCGTCGACGATGTCGAATCCATGACAGTGGATGGAAAGATTTCGAACGAAGAACTACGGCAACTCAAGAAAAAAGTCGCCGAGATGGAGCGCTTGCTAGAAGAAGGTAAGTAACCCTTACTTCTCTTTCTTCGTCGCAAAAGCAAAAATCGCGAGCCCCACAACCAAAGCCCCCGCACCTACTCCATACGAAATCACATCAGAAGCGCGGTTTGAATCCACAAATACACCCACAAAGACCACCGCAACAATCGCCACTACAACGCCAATCAACTTCGACTTCAAATCATCCAAGTCATACACCCGCAACCATTGGGGCACATCTAAATCCGCATCAATAAATAACTCGTAAAGTCCATATCCAATAACCAATAAGACCGTGCCCAACAAGATCGCATCCACGGCCGTGAGCACTTCAACAATCGTTTCTTTCAATCCATACCCATTAGAAACTGAATCAATAACTGCCATCAACATTGCCCATGAACCTTGAGCCATAAGCAATAAAGCTCCGATAATCGAAGCAATCGCAGGCACAAATACCGCGTATCGCGTCAGGCCCATAATTCTTTTCATAACGCCCCTGAGGATACTCCTATACACAACAAATTAGTTTCCACAATTCAGCAAAAGCTCTCATTGCAAAACATTTAAGAACTCCATGATTCGCGTGCGATGCGGACATGGTGCTAATTGGTAACACGCATGTTCTCACCAGACTTGAATTGCGGGTTCGAATCCCGTTGTCCGCTCTCGCAGTCGGTGTATATTTGTGGCACTCAAGTCTGGTGAGGTGAGTGTCGTAATGACACCGCAAGGGCCCCGTTATTCGGGGCCCTTACCTTTTTGACCACCAATAACCTCTACAAATAAAAATAGTCACGCCATAATCCACCCATGCGTTTCCTAGAAAACCTGAAAGCCAAACGCGCGGCCAAGAAAGCCCAAAAAAAGTACGAACTAGAGCTCACTCAATGGCAACAAGAGAACGAAATCCTCACCCACGCACTTGAAATATTCACCAGCGCCGCTGAAGGAAAAGAACCCGACGACCAATCACTCGTCCAAAAAGATGGCGAGTTTGTTATCTGGACCGGTAACGCCGTCTTCCACGAAGCCGGCCGCACACCATCACGTTACGTCGGCGGCTCCACTGGTTTCTCCGTCCCTATCGGCGCCGGCATTCGCGTCCGCGTCGGCCAACAACGCGGCACCCTCGTTCCCGGCGACGCAATGCAAATGGATAAAGATCAAGGCTTCGTAAAACTCACTAATCAACGCCTCATCTTCGCGGGATCTCTTGAAACTACCGAATGGGCATTCTCCAAAATTCTCTCGGTAGCGAAAACCGAAACTGGCGACGACTTCCTCATCGGCGTCTCCAACCGCAAGAAAACATCAGGCCTTCGCTTCTCACCCTCCGATGCCCAATTCTTCTCCCGCATCTTCGCCATGGCGCTATACGCCTACGAAAATGGAATCCCTGCAACCGTCAAAACAATAAAGAATGAGATTCAGCAACTAGCCACCGAGAAACCTGTGCTGGCTATTGAATCAACAAGCTCTAATCCCGTGAAAAGTTAAGCCCGCAGACTGTCAGTCCCCATCTCTATCGTTCTGACCATGGACATAACTGACCTACTCATCACCCTCCTGGCCATTCCCATTGTTGCCTCAACCGCATTCATCTTCGGCCGCAATCCCTATCGCTGGGCTCTCTACGCCTACTTCATAAAGTTCTGGTGCCTCATTCCGCTTTTCATGTTGAGTAAACGTGAAACTCCACCTTTTCCTAAATGGATTAAACAACTCGCCGCGGAGGTAAACACCCGGAGAGAGCTGCGTCAAGTCAAGAAAGCTAAGACTCCGGATGACTTGTTTAATCCTTGAATCGTTCCCCGCACTTATTGCACTGAAAGTAATAATTCGAAAAATTCCACTTCTGATCGATATCAGTACTCCTACACATAGGGCATTGTCGATTAGCTACATTCCCCACGCATACCCTCCCAACCACATTTAGAGCACCCAATTTCTGGATCATCGTCAGTCACACAGCATCCACCGACGATGTGATTTTTAAAATCAAAATCTGCACCCGGCATTCCGAAAACTATCTTTTTGATCCCGCCTTTTTCTCGACATGAAGGGCACGAAGCGGCCGCTAATCGCACATACTTCCGTCTCTTAGCGAGCATTACGAAAAGACCTATAAACGAGAAATGCGGAAATCAAACCAAGGAAAAAAGACGTATACCCATATCCCACAAAACCATCTTGCAGTTGTAGGAATGCAATGAAAAAGATGAATACCGAGAACGCAATGCCAATTGCGCGACCAAATAACTTAATGATTTTCAATATTGATACCCAATCTTCTCCAAATATTTACAAGTTTCGCAGTCATCCCCAGACTCAGGGAAATCACCTTCAATAATCCCAATGAATTTGGCTAAGAAATCTTGGAATCTATCCACCTGTCGAGGAATTGGAATGTAACGATGATCCACTGAGAATCCTCGCATATTGTCATCCAAGTGCAATGAGTCATCTATGCGCCACTGAAGTAGACCGATTGACTTAATTGGCATCACATCACCTTCGAGGGGATTCTCAAAGGCATAAACATACGCTTCTAGCTGAGTCCAATAGCTCTCAATAAGCGCTTCCGCATCTTTCTTCATCGATACCTTGCCATCGACAATAGAGAAAGTTCCATCCTGATGGTCAACAAGTAAATCGATTTCACCATAGATCTTCCATCGTGTTTCTTCGCCATTAACCTTAACCGGCATGCTCGTGAATCGTTTCTTGTAACGTGAAACTTTCCCAAGAGGAATTTCGTGACTGATAACTTTGGAAGTTACTCCGTCATAAGCGGCCTCTTGCAAGCGAGACAAAAGAAGTTGCAGAGCCAAATTCGCCGGCAACTTAATCCCATGCCAATACTCAAGCCATAAACAACGCGGGCAACGAATGTTGTAAAACGAAGAAGGCGAAAGCGTTGAACGATGCGGTTCGCTGGGCTTAGTGCTTAGCTTCAAAATATCTCCTCAAATCTCGGGGTATTGACCCCTTCTCGCGAGGGATAGGAACAACGCGAGAAGGGGTCAAACTTATTGAGAATCAATCCGATTCCCTACTCCACAATCTCCTGCAGAGTTCCGAGCCTCCTTTCGGCTTCATCAGCATCAGAATCTCGGCCAGTAGATCGATACACACTTATTAGTGCTTTCTCGACCTTTTTCACTTGAGTCCAATCGCTGGAACCGGCGACCAAACCTTGTGCATCATTTAATAGACGTTCTGCTTCTTCATATTTTCCGAGGAGTATGTGTCCCCGAGCCATCACATAAGAAGACTTGCACATCATCTCGTGATCTTTGCGAAGCGTTCCAATGTCATTCGCTCTACGTCCCCACAAAATGGCGGCCTCGCCATCTCCAAGTTCTGCATGCGAATCAGCAATATTCAAATCGCACCAACTAATCTCGAAAACCATCTTCTCTTCTTTGAAGATTTCTCGAGCGCGGAGAGCAAAAGTGATTACTTGCTCCCAATTTCCAAGGTGGTGATTGCAATTAGCGATGTTGAAGAGATCTCGTGCCAAGAAATCACGACACCCATCAACCTCATTAATTCGCGCAGCCTCTGAGTAACACTCGAGCGCTGCATTCCAATTTCCTTGTTCGCCGTGCCATGAGGCTTTAGTGCGAAGGGTGTCCACCATAAACGGGTGTCCACTTTCGCGAAGCAAATCAATCGCGCCATCTAACGCTTTTGTTGCTTCATCAACTCTATTTAGTTCTTTAAGCGAATAACCAATTCCTGTTATCGCGTTTGCCATTGCGATACTTGATGCTCGTGCACCCATCGCTTTATAAATCTCATGCGCTTCCTCTGCTAACGCAAGAGCCTCACTCCCTGACGATCGATAGATCGCTTGTTGCGCGAGCTCGATTAATAATTCGGCTCGTTCTTCACCTTCAGTTTGTGGAAGTTGCTTCCACAATTGTTGATCTTCGGTTTCCCGATTGTTTATAGGTTCTCCTTTCAATCGATTCACCACCACCTTAAACAAGACCACCGACATGGTCTCTGGGGGAGGCCGTACATTAGTACATCTGTTCGATAAGGCAATAGCCATGTCCGGTCGCTCATGCGTAGCCCTTAAAGGTCGTAACCGCATGGGCATGCATAGCCCGAAGCAAATCAACTTCCTCGAAGTACGAAATCGTCGAACTCCATCCGCAGGCACAGTACGCCTGGAAGTAAGCCCACTCGGTTTCGCACACCAGATTGGCATGGCGTAAATCTGTATTACTCATGACGCACCATGCACTTTGCGTTGTGGGCATAAACAAAACTCTTTGCCAATTCATTCCGTTGCTCCACAACTAACTCACCGCACTCTTGGCAGTAGGCCGTCCATAAGTAATCACCTATTTCAGATTTCCATACATAATCAACAATCAGAGCGCAGGTAGGGGTCTTGAAATCATCAAGGCTTCGATGCCCTTTTACTGTTTGTAGCCGATCAAGAAGTAGCTCACCAACTCTCAGCGCTATAGATTTTTCAATTATTAAATCCTCAAGCTCATCACCTTCAACCAAGTAAAGACCGCAGGTACAAATGAGTTGCTTGCGCTCTTGGCCAACTTCAGTCAGATAGTGAAAGTGATGACCCTGCCTTTGCCACCGATCTAAATTCGCATAATGAAGCCACGCTTTGTATCGACCGTATTTTTGCGACCTTGGCGCTTTATCCATCTCAAGCTTTAATCTTGAGAGCTTTTCCTTTGATACTTGAACTTTCTGATAGCCAATAGACATAACTGGTCCTAACTGGACCCCAATGCATTTGCCGGAGATCCGCTCTTCCAGGAATCGATTTTCGATTCCGGCGGGTCTTCCTTTAGGACCACCGTGCGCGGTGCGCGGTTGGTGTCGAACTAGCTAAAGGGCTAGAGCGTTCGACGTCTTTGACCTAGACGTAAGTTATCTCGGACAGGTGACAAATTCAAAATTAGTCTTCATAGATTTTCTCTGAACGCATATCGGGAACTTCGCGATAAAAACTTGCAATGTCCCAGATGAATTCGTACTCATCCTTCGCATAATCAACATCTTTGAATCGGATCTTGGCCGTATTTAAGAAATACCGGGTTCCGTCAAAAGTCAGATCATTCAAAAGGACTGTGGCTGGTCTCGACGAAATCGTTCCTTCGGCGCAGCTCGGCTCACAATCATTTTCTCGGTAGATACCTTCCCCGCGACCACCAAAGGCATCCCATTTACCCCACTTGATTTCCCAGAGGGCCGATCCAAAATCAGCGCAGACCGTTGTAAGCGTCTCTGGTCTCTTTGTTCGAATTTCGCACGCAAAAGAGTAGATATTCTGAGGATCAATATCTGAATTTGGCTCAACAATCTTGTACATCCAAGCATCTTGAGGATCAATTTCTTGTTGGGAAGAATCTTCCTCAACCGCTTCATAATCGGCGGTGCCAATTCGCACTTCATCTTGTTGGTTAGCCACGAGAACGGCCGCTACCGCTATCAATCCAGCAAGCCCCGGAAAGAAGTATCTAGCTTTCAATTTCTGCCCTATCCCACTCAAGAGTTTCATTGATAACGGCATTTCGAGCCTCAAGCTCTTTAGCCTCTTTGATCATGCCCAATCCTCTCAAAGCTTTCGCTTTGCCACGTTGGATTTGATACAAGGCATAGAAATTGACATTACCACTTGCCACTACAAATTCGTGTGCATTCTCAAAGTTTACAAGTGCCTCTTGGAACTCGCCTTGATGATTTTTTGCCCTACCAAGTTGTGAATAAGACTGGGCGCGCTTATCTCGAATGCAGAGAGAATCAAAAACACTAACCGCCTTAATGGCAAACGCCTCTGCATTCACTCCGTCCTTAAGATGGTTGTAACAACGAGCGATGAAGAGGTCCATATCTGCCACACGCTTCAAATCTTTGTTCTTCTTGAAAACGACTCGCGCCTGCTTAAAGTTTTCAATCGCATCCACACATTTGCTCAATTCACACTCGATTAGTCCAATATTGACTTGATCGCATGCCGCTCCAAAATAATCACCTTCATAGCTGCAATTTTCAAGACAGAGTTTGTATTGACCCGAGGCTGCTTCGTAGTCATCAGTTTCCTTAAACCAAGTTGCTAAGTGGTGGCGATATTCCCACTCCTCTCGCGTCCCGAGCTTCGCGAATAACAAGACTGCCTTCATCAGTTCGCTCATCGCGTCCTGTATACGATCGAGTGATTTCAAACAGAAAGCCACAGTTGCCACTGAAAGTGCATATCCAAAATCGTCTGGAACATTGTGAAAAGTATCTTTTGCTTCTTCCGCAAGAGTTAAAGATTTCGTGTACTGACCATTTTCAAAAGCGATGCCGCTAAGTTTGTAGTAAGCGTGCGCCTTTTCAATTCCTTCAAGATGAGGCAGGGAACTCCACAGCTCTCGCTCATCGGGTCCTTCGTTAGATGCCATTTGTCTCCCTTCGGGGGGAGGGAGTACATTAGTACAGGTGTTCGAATTCAGGAAAAAGCGTGGGGCGCAAATCCACCCTCTATTTATGAATTCTGACCAGATATGACTAAGGATCCCGCTACAAAATTCCTTAGTCAGAAAACAAGAATCCGACCTCGCTACCGCTTACACGGATTTCGGTAAATACTCAGTGATGGAATTAATTATTCGGAAGGCAACGGTTGCACAAATATGTTAACAAAAGAGGATAAAGCTGAGTGGAATGCATTTTGTCAAGACCTTCAGGATCTGTACAAGTTAAACAAAAAAAGAGATGTGATTGACATTAAGCTGGCTCTCCGAGCCGATAGACCAGCACAATATATTCTAGAGCTTCTCCAGAACGCAGATGATGCAGGTGCCACGGAAGTTGTATACGATCTAAGTTCAGAACTTATTGTTTTCAGACATAATGCTGAAAAAACTTTTTCCTTAGCCGATGCAATGGCAATTAGCAGAGTAGCTAATTCCAATAAAACACAAGATGATAGTAAGAAAATTGGACAATTTGGAATTGGTTTTAAGTCAATCTTTAATTATGCGAATAGTGCTGAAATCCATTCCGGAGATTATCACTTTTGCCTAGAAGATTTTGTAAATGTATACAATATAGATGATAAACATAATATAGAAGATAGTAATTATAAAACGGTATTCTCAATTCCTTTTGTCCCCACTATAAAAGAAAAAGCATTTTTGGAGACTTCAGAAATGCTAGAGAGATTATCTGAAAACGAAATTCTTTTTTTGAATAATGTGTGTAGTATCAAAGTTATTGGCTTAAAAGAAGAGATACTTATTGCAAAGAGTATGCAAGACAAAAAAGTCCTAATATCCAAGAAGAAAGGAAATAAAGAATTATCAAGTCAATGGCAAGTATTTTCTACCCCAACAATATCCAACTTATTTGATGGAATTGGGGAAATTCGTCAAGAACGACAGTCTTTGGTGTCCATCGCAATAAAATTGAATCAAGGTGACCCAAAATACGGAGTACTTGAGCCAATCGAAGGAAAGATATTTACCTTTTTTCCATTAACTGATCAAGTATCAAATCTAAAATTCCATATTAACGCCCCATTTTCGATCAATCCTGAGCGAAGCAATTTTCGAGAAAGCACTGTTTTACAAAAACAAGAAAATAAGCGACTTCTTCAGGAGATTTCCATCCTATTAGGTCAAGTTGCTGAGGAACTGATTTCCAAGAATTCGAGCCTTGAAATACTGGCTTTGATGCCGTTAGCAGAAGACCGAGTTCCTGAATATCTGAAGTATCTTGATGAAAAAGTAAAGGAATCTTTGATCCATAGGCCTCTAATCGCTGACCCAAAAGGCGTTACTTATAAAGCTCAGGAAGTATTCTTAGATTCAAGTAGGTTTATAGAAAGAAACCCATCGCTCAATCTCCTTGATTTCTTTCAGATAGTCGAATCTTTTAAGAGCACAGCACAGAATGCGGACTTGGAAGTCAGGAAAGTATTTATTCCGCCTTTTGGTATTCCGAGAATAAATACTTATTTGGCAACCGTTGGAGTTTTAAGAATCAATGAAAGCTATTTCTTCGAGGGAATTAGGAAGATAAACGCTTTCTTGCAAGTCAACATTGGGAATCGCCATTCGGAAACATCACTTTTCTTGAAATGGCTAAATAGTCTCTCAAATAGTGCATTACGATCTCTGTATATTTTGATGTTTGACTTTTCCGAAAAAGTGTCAATTTCTTCGCTCCCTATTTTCCCTACATATACCGCGCATAGTAAAGTCGAATATAATGTTTCGACAAAAACACTACTAGCCGGATCCTTGAGCGATAAATCGCAGAATGTCCTAGTGCATGAAATTTTCAACGCCTATTTGACTCAATCAGAAGATGAAGAATCAAGTAAACTAAGAGATTTCTTCGCACAGATAGGAATTCGAGAGCATGATACTTGGATTGACTTGGAGAAAGAGATAAAGGAATGGCGATACCACCAGTTTAATATTGATAACGAATTGGAACGGATTAGAGGTCTTCTAGTACTTTTTCGTCAAGATCCAAAGCGTCTCAAATCCATCATTGGGAACAACATGAAATTGATGGGACAAACACGGTTAGTCACTGGTAAGTCGCAAACTGAATGGGTTGCTACGAATAACTTATTCGTGAACTTTGAGTTTGCCAATCGATCAATCGTTGAATGGTTAGAGAGTGGCGAAATCTCAAATGTTTCCGACTGGCCAAAATTTGTTCATGAGTGTTATTACAAACTAGATGGTTTTGAAGAATTCACTAAAGCGATCGGCGTACGCTCGAATTTAGGGATTATCGGAACAGGTTTGGGCGTGACATTGCCAGCTCTCAATCAAATATTAAATTCAAGGGATATAGAAGTTGCGCAGTTACTATGGGACATACTCGTCAAAGATACTTTTGGAAGTGAATTCTTTGAGATTCGTACTTCTATTGGTTATCAACCCACTCAATTATTGACTTCAGTCACAAGTGTGCCTTGGGTTCCCATGAAAAATGGAAAATTCGATGTAATCACAAATGTCTCTGAGAAAGAAATCCATCCAAAATTTATTGTTCCTAGAACTTCTAATTTTCTAGTAATTGCAGATTTTGGCGGTGAACAAAAAAGGCGTCTTTTACAATCCGAAGAGAATCAAGCTCTCGCGGTAAAACTCGGATTTAATTCATTTGACGAAGTAAATGCAGCCCAAGAACTCCTTGAACTTTACAGCAAAGAGGAAATAGAAGCATTAATTAGTAAAGGCAAAAGAGAAGTCTTGCGTGATAAAGAGCCACTAGAGGATCTTTTAAATTTGCTTGACCAACTAGAAAGCGAGGAAGCTTCGTCTCCAGAACTAGAAGTAGCGATCGAAGAAATTCGCGCACGACCTAGTTATCGAGTAAAGCAAAAAGAACGAAGGTCGTATTTGCGTGATATATATGGACAAGATGGAGAAGTTTTATGTCAGTTGTGTCGAAGGAAAATGCCATTTAAATATAGTTATGAAGATGACGACGGTAATAGATGGGATTATTTTGAAACCGTGGCTTTCTTCTTGAAAGTCGAAAAAGAATCCCCATTCAATTGTGTGGCATTGTGCCCTATTTGCAGCGCAAAAGTGAAGAACTTTAGATCTCCAGACTTTGCAGATTTCCGTTTAAAGACCGAGATTTCAAGATTATGTGCATTGATAAGCGAAGATACATCGCGAAGCACTAAAGATTTGTACATCAATGTGGAACTGTTAGGAGATAACGAAAGTATCTATTTCAATAAAGAACATGTATTAGCGCTTGATCGTGTGAGCTTGAAGCGGTGATTTATGTAGACTCAACGCAAAAATGTTAATTCCCTATTTGTTTATTAATCATTAATTAGTACTCGGCAATAATGGTTGAACCTGAACGCTCACCTTTCTTTACATAAACTCTTGTCGGTATGCGTGATCGAAGTTCGGTCACGTGACTTACTAGCCCTACGAGGCGTCCTTGGCTGCTTCGTAGCCGGTCAAGTGAATCCATAACATTATTAAGGTAATTCTGATCAAGCGTCCCGAATCCCTCGTCAATGAAAAGAGATTCCAGCATTGCGCCTTGGTTAGTTGAATCTGCTAAACCAAGCGCTAAGGCGAGGGAACAAACAAACATTTCACCACCGGATAGAGAGTCTGTACTGCGCCTTTCGCCATTCCATGAGTCATGCACTTCAACAGAAAGCGATTGCTGCCCACGACCTTCCTTGTTTGGCTTGTTATAGAGGGTGTATCTGTTACTCGTTATCTCTCTAAGTCGGACGTTCGCTTGCTGCAATACCTGTTGCAATTTCGCGGATAAATAATAGTTGATCAGTGGAACACGTGGAGATTTGTCTCCAGTCATATACATGGAAATCTTAAGATGACAATCAAGCGCATCTTTTCGACCTTTCAGATTCTTCTCTTCTTTCTGCAATTCTCTTTCAAGTTTGGTCAGGTCTGAAACCTTTGATTTGATATCTACTAGCTCCTGATTTTTCGAGCTCCATTCCTCATAGGAAGTCTCCTTACTCTTCTTTAGGACGTCAAGGTCAATAACTTCTTCTAAGTTCCCAGAGAAATTTTTCTCTAATTTTTCTAAAACTGCCGATTTGGCTATTAAATCATTCAAGTGCGAATCTATTTCCGCAGAGAGCGAGTCAAATTTACCTAATTCACCCTCCAACACGGAAAGATCAGGCTTGACGATTATTTCTCCAGTCTTGATTTTCAATTTTTCTTCAAGTTCCGCAATCTCAGTCTCAGTTTCTGGAATGGATTTCTCTAGCTCACCAATCTGCCCCTTTTTGGCAGCAACTTTGTTTTCAAGGACACCAATTTCTGATGTGAGCCCTTCAAAAGTTTTTTGCGCAGTTTGAGCATCAGAGAGCGCACCTGATGCCTGATCAACGGCATCCTGTTTTGACTGAATCAACGAATCAACGTCTTCGATGCCATTAATGCCTGATTCCTGGATTGCCTTCTGGGCTGCAATTAATTCAGCTTGCGGTTTAGTCAGCTCAGATTCGATACTTGCACGATTTGCTTGAGCTGTATTTCGTTTCTTTTCGATCTTCGGGATATCAGGTCTTTCGATATTTTGATCGGGGGTTGTTGGAGCTGGATGATCAACTGATCCACAAACAGGACATGCTTGACCTGGAAGAAGAGCTTTCGCAAGTTCGGAAGCCTGTAATGCTATTTGTGTTTTGTAAGCATTCGAGAGTTCCTCATCAGCGGAACTTTCAGCAGTTCTAGCTGCATCAAGCTTTGTCTGAATTGCAACAATATTGCGATGAGCTTCATCTATCTTCGTAAAGAAGGTAGTCAATTCTTTAGTTTTTGTAAGTTCATTCTTTGCTTTTTCAAAACTACTTGCAGCGTCGGACATTTTTTGTCTGGAGGATTCAAGTGCTGGCAATTCAATCTTCTTGAGATTTATCTTGGATTCATTTTCTGAAACTTCGGTTTGAGACGTGTTAAGAGTCTCGCGATCCTTCTCTAGTTTTTTGCGCCTATTATCTAAAGTGTCGATATCTTGAACTCGGGATTCAAGGGTCTTAAGTTCACCATAGATAGTGTCTCGTTGTGCACTCACCAACTCTTTAACTTTATTGTCAGGAGTTTTAGCAGGGACTAGGTCACCGATTCCGCCACGAAGCAAACCCCACTTTTTCTCAGACTCATTTTTGGCTTCTCGCGCATCAAGGAGCTGCTTCTGTTCTTTCTTTTTTTCCTCCGCAAGTAGAAATGCATCATTTGCTTTATCTGATGCAGTTTTGAGAGATGTAACCTCTTGTTCAAGAACGGGAATCGCATTAGCAAATGCTTCCTTTACTGAATTTAGCTCATCAGTATTTGAGTAATTCACAGAATCATCCTGAATTACCTGTGAAATCTTTGAAATTACCTTTTCAATTTCGATTTCTGCAACTTTTACTAACTTGTTTAATTCAGCAGCTTGATCTTTAAACCATGTCTGTATCCCTAGATAGGTTTTGACATCAAAGAGGTTCATCAATATTTCGCTGCGTTCTTTTCCTTTTGATTTCAAGAAAGCAGCAAAATCTCCTTGAGGCAATAGAACTAGTTTGAAAAATTGGTCCGGCTTGAGTCGAATCCAGTTTTGAATTTCTGCTTCCGCGCTGCCGTGCTGAGATTCCAGTGGTTGCCAAGAGTCGTTCTTCCAAACCATAACTTGGGTTTTAGCTGATTCCTTTGCGACACCTTCACCTTTCTTCTTGGGTCGGGTGTATTCGGGATTCCTTCTTATAAGTAGACGTTTGCCACCTACAGTGGCATCAAGCTCTACGAATGTTGGGGTTTCAGGTGATGCGTGAAGTGAGCGGTAAGTTTCATTCTTGTCCGCCGATCTACTTCCAGGTACTTTTCCATAAAGCGCAAATGCCATCGCATCAAAAATACTGGTCTTACCTGCACCCGTTTCACCGTAAACAAGAAACAGTCCACTTTCATAAAGTTTGTCGAAATCAATTTCGGCAACGCCTCCGTAGGCAAGAAATCCTGAAATAGTTAGTTTATGAGGTCTCATCTATTCCTCATCCTCTAATTCAAATTCTCCAACTTTCACACTGCCATTTCTGACTAGTTCGATTGCAACCTGGATTTGCTGCTTCTCCCAATCATCGACACCGACTTGCCTTGTTTTTTCGATGAATTCACAACATAAATCGAGCTCATTAAGCTCATCAACGCGATGCCAGTCAGCAGCAACACCTTCAGCCACGAAAGTCTTGAGGTCCACCAGTTTTGGAAATCTTTGCCGGAGCGTTTTGCCTGCCCCATTGGGCTCAGGCTTATCTGACAAGTTAATCTTCAAATAACAATCTTCATACTCCTTATATTGGGGGCTCTCCATAAGATCATCGAGAGATGCCGAAAGTTCGTGGAGTCGTGGAGAATTCTCATTAAGAACCTCTTCATATTTCGGTTTCTTGCCAGAGAAGTCAACAATTGTTGTTCGCTTTGGTGATTTTTCTTCTCCAAAAGAATAAGGAAGTGCACTTCCGCTGTAACGAATATTTTCTTCTATTACCTTCGGTCTATGGATATGGCCCAATGCGGCGTAATCAAAACCCTTAAGGTGTTCGGTGGACGCGTAACCAATTCCGCCAACCGTTATATCTATTTCAGAACCTTCCGGGTCAGCTCCCGTGAACCAGGCGTGAGACATAACGACCGAAAAGTCATGCTTAATACTGTTTTTGTGTTCGCGAATGTTTGAGAGGGCTTTCCCAAGTACTAGATCATGACTTCTTTTTGCCTTTGCAACCTCTTCTGGCTCTAGAAACAACTTGCTTGATGATAAAAATGGATCGAGATAAGGGACTCCATAAACGAGTAATTTCTGCTTGTCATTTTCAAGAACTACCGGTC
>Ga0208005_1000028_pt1 | contig 57590 bp, 100 predicted proteins | sample DEB19_08_DNA_3_FD_184530 | JGI IMG/M metagenome (GOLD analysis project Ga0208005, IMG submission 184530) | Aqueous microbial communities from the Delaware River and Bay under freshwater to marine salinity gradient to study organic matter... | ecosystem: Environmental > Aquatic > Marine >... | reverse complement strand
GACTGCAAGTAATGACGACTATATTTTTGGGTATCAAAAAAGATTTTTAGAAAATATAAAAGATCCTAGTTCAGATTATTATGAAGAATGTTTATTGATTCACGATACAATAAAAAATAGTATTGAGAAATGTTCTTATGACTATGCAAATCAAAAATCTATATCTATAGGTAATTTGACTCCATTATCAATAAGTAAGTATTCTGCTGGGGCACAAATGGGTCCACATGTTGACTCCTACGGAGATGACAGATCTCCAACAATATCGGTTGTTTTATATTTAAATGATGATTATGAGGGCGGAGAAATATACTTTAAAGAACAAGATATAAAAGTTAAGCCAAGTGCGGGTAGTCTAGTAATTTTTCCATCTACAGAACCTTATTATCATCAATCATTACCTGTAGTAAGTGGATCAAAGTATATGACCCCAGGCTTCTGGTATAAAAACTAAATAGTGGTATAATTAAATTCACAATGGAATATTTATTGGGATCCCTTATTACTTTTATTATTGTTTCCTTGGTTGGAAGAAATGTGGATCGCAAAAAGGTAGACTTAGAATTTCCTTTTAACTATGTAAAATATAGACAGTCTGATATTTTTTCTCTAGTTAGAGCATACAATGTATCTCAAATTTTTGAAGAAAAAAATAAAAAAAATTTTAAAAATACCCAATCTTATAAGCATTTTAAAAATACCAATATTAAAGTTATTATTATGGATGATATAGCATATTGGATTAAGGACAATCTTTTTTATACAGCCAATGTTGTAGATGGAATAGTAGACAAAGAAACTACTAGAACAGTTGACACAATGGATATGGATAAGGTACAATTGGATAAGATGATGTTTATTATTGATCAACTTAGAGAGGAAAATACTCGTGATAGTGGGAGTGCAGGGAACTAGTAGTTTTAACGACTACCAGATTTTTCTTCGTGCTATGGGCGTAGCACTTTCTGGAATAAAAAGTGATGACAATTATATCTATATTTATACAGCAGGTCCTAAAAATATTAACGATATGGTTATGGAATTTACCAATTTATCAGATCGTGGATTAAAGGGTAGGGGAATTAAAATTAAAATGTTTAAGGTTGCCCCCGAATGGTTAGAAGAAAATTGTGCTGATATTAACTATTTTGCATATCTTTGCAATCCTAGAGAAAATCAGAGCAAACTATTTAAAACGATACAACTAAATAATATAGAATATGGTCTATTTAACAGTTAGGTAAAAAATGATAATTAATGATTTAGAGACAATGGAGAACATTGTCAATAATAACAATACCCTGTCCTGGATAGGTTGGGATGTTGTTGAAAGACACAAAACACAAAAGGCAAAAACATCTAAAGATGGAATTTTTGTTGACGGGTATTGGTATACACAGAAAGTGTATCCAGTAACTCGTGAAGGTTGGAGCATTCCTCAGAAACTTGTAAGGTGATGCCATGCCTAAGCATCTTTGGAAAGACGATGCGTCTTGTTTAGATTATGATACAAATATATTTTTTGAAAAATATGAAGATGATGAGGCACTAAGGCCTGCCATAGATCTTTTATGTTCTTCTTGCAGTGTAAGGAAAGAATGCTTTGCTGTAGGGGTATCACAAAAAGAATGGGGAGTTTGGGGCGGTGTTTATTTAGAAGAGGGTAAACTTTCTAAAGAGTTCAACAGCCACAAAAATAAAGAAAGTTGGGCAAAAATTTGGCAATCCTTAACGATAGACTAGTATGGTAGTATAGATATATGTACACAGATTCTATGCGTAGAGCCTTTAGGTCATTAGATCATTATGCTCCAAAAGGATTTTCTGTAGAGATTATAGATAATGATAATTTTATAACAGTTAGAGCAAAGGCATCTTCTTTTGTAAATTTATCTGATCGTGATAAAAAGAAGGCGGTTGAATATATGTCTATGGTAAAAAAAGCATTTGAAGATTTAGGTTCAATTGTACTTCTGACTAGGACAGAGCAATGATTATTGAATTAATAGTTTATTCTTTTTTAACATTACTATTTGTTTATCTTATTTTTAATAATGTTAAAATAAAATACAAAAATTTTGAGTTGCAACAAAAACTACTAGAGTCTATGCTTAATAGAAATATGCTTTTAGAAAATATGAAAGCATTAAGTAAGTCAAAATCAATTGTAGAAGATGATGGATTTAATAAGTTTATTAATCAGTCAAGAGATTGGGCATTTCAGTATATAGAGTTTGCTCAATTAGAACTAAGCAAAATAATTAATCAACAAAATTCATTAACCAAAGAAGAGATTATTGATAGAATAAATACTTTATTACCTACGGATAACAAAAATGATTAATGCAAGGGGTATTCCTACAGCAAATTGTCCAGAATGTGGATATGATTTGCTTAAAGTAAATGTAAAAATTGATCCTATTGATTATGAACTAGGACTATACACATTAGATGGAGAGTGTGCCAAATGTGGAACACTTGTTACGGTAGCAACACCCCTTGACCATCCTAACTTTAACAAAGGAGAAAAATGAAAGATATTATATTTTCAATATTAACAGGCTTTGGTTGCGGAGTAATCTTTGCAGCCTTTAAACTTCCAGTTCCAGCCCCTCCAGTGTTTGCTGGTGTTGCTGGTATAATTGGATTATGGCTCGGATACGATGTCATAACAAGGTTCATATCCTAGGAGGAAAATAAATGGACGCAAAAATGAAAGCAATGCTTGCATCATACGGACGATCAGTTCTTGGTGCTGCGCTTGCGCTATATATGTCTGGGGTTACAGACCCTAAGACACTTGCATATTCGTTATTGGCTGCAATTGCACCAGTTGGGTTAAGAGCAATTAATCCTAACGATAAAGCATTTGGAAGAATGCCTGCAGTTTCTGCACTTGAAACAGCACTTGCAAACTTACAAGTTAAAAAGGCTCCAACAAAGAAGGCTCCAGCAAAGAAAACTGCTGCAAAGAAGTCTTCTGGTGGCGGTAAGCCAGCCGACATGGCATAAATTAGTTAAATAAAATTTGGGGGTGTTGATTTTGACACCTCCATTTTTTATGCTATAATACATATGTACCCGCCCAAAGGGGGGTATTAATTGAACTCGCTTAATAAGGAGGAAACATGGTAAGTTCATTTGCATTGGATCTTTTTAAGGATCCATTTTTTATTGGTTTCAACAGAGAGTTGGACCGTTTTTCTAATATCCATCGTGAGGCAACTCGTCAATCTTATCCACCATATGATGTGGTAAAACTTGATGAGGACACTTACAAGTTATCTTTGGCCATTGCTGGTTTCAGCAAGGACGAAGTTGAGGTTTCTGTGGATAATGGAAGTTTAATTATCAAGGGTGAGAAAACCGAAGAAGAGAACACTAATGTTCTACATAAGGGTATCGCAACTCGCAAATTCACACGCACCTTTGCTCTTGGAGAGTATATGGAGGTAGATCGTGCTGAAATGGCAGACGGTATTCTTAGCGTCTTTGTGGAAAGAAACATCCCAGAAGAAAAGAAACCAAAAACAATCAAAATAAAGTAATACAATATAGATAGTCCTCCGCAGGACCTTGGGATGAGTAGTTACCATCTTATTTAACCTGGCCATCGTGCCTGAATTTCCTGCGGGGGATTTATAATTCCCCTGTATAATAATCTTATCTATGACTGACAAAGAACTTCATAGGCAAAAGCAGGCTTACAAGCAAAGACTGGTAGAAATAAAAGAGTCCAGTGGGTGTAAAGACTGCGGAGAAAACAATCCAATAGTCTTAGACTTTGATCACCTCAAAGACAAAAAATATAATGTTTCAAGAATGATTCACGATGGGTTTTCTTGGAAGGCTATCAAAAAAGAAATAGATAAGTGCGAAGTAGTTTGTGCTAACTGCCACAGAATAAGAACTTACAATAGACTAGTATCTTAATTACCTAGTCCACCAAGCAAGGCTATACCTTATTGAATCAGAAACATCTTTTACTCCATGTTCGTATTCCTTGTTTCCTGGATGCATAACTAAAGATCTTGCCTTTGGTTTAATTGATATATTTTTTTGTGGATAAAATATTTCTCCGCCAGAGTAATTATCGTTTAGATAAACAACAAAACCATGGGTTATGATTTTTTCATACGGGTTATATTGTGGATGGTTTGGAGATATCTCATCTGTATGTACTCCAAGCCCTGGCCCTTGTCTTCTAGATATGTAGTTTATTGGCAAATAGTCAAAGTCTGATATATTATATTCTTTCATAAAAATAGGTTTAGACCTATCGGATATTTTATCTACTATTGTTTTATAATAAATAAAACTATCTTTTAGGTTCATACGACTAATATGCAATTGGTTTCCATACCATTCTGATAGCCCAGACCCGTCATCTGACATATCCCATAACGATGGATCTTTTGTTGATATTTCTATCAAAATATCTGCTTCTTCCTTTGATAAAAAATCTTCAACCACAACAATATCATTATTAAAAGGTCTTTTTATAAGCATATATAGATTATACCTTATTGATATTGTGATATAATTTAGGTATGCCGTATCATGTAGGTGCTAAAGGGTCTTCTGGTTGTTCTGGATACCCTGCCGTAAAAGACACAGGAGAGGTTATGGGCTGCCATAAGACTCGTCGTGAGGCTGCAGCACAGATCTACGCTATAAACCGTTCTGAGGGCAATATAGGTAAGTCTATGGTCAAAGAGGGCGACATGGTAATGGCCCCACATGAAGAAGAAATGTATGTTGGTCGTGTAGTTCATGTTATGAACGAAGGTATGCTAGGAACACCAGGATCTGAATATGCAATTGAGGCAAGCCCTACAGAGCCAGCAATACTAATACAATTATTTGAAATGGAAGAAGGCGGTCTTGAAGAGACTGAGTATTTTGTTGGAGCAAAGGCATCGGAGGTTATGGTTATGCCATCATTAGAAGAAAATGTAGGGATGGATAAATCATACGAAGGATGCGGATGTCCAATGTGTAAAGAATTAAATGTAACATGTGATCAGTGTCCTCAGTGTCAGTCTGGAGAAATGAAATCAGATTGCTGTGCAAATGTAACTAAACAAGCACCGTGCTGGGATGGATATGTACAAAGAGGAATGAAAGAACAAAATGGTAAGATGGTTCCTAATTGTATTCCAGTCGAAAAAGTATTGTTTGAAGGTTTTGGTAGAACAATAGCCAAAACAGAAAGAATCAAAGGTTGGTAATATGCCTGGTCATAAATCATCTGGAAAATATAAAACTAAACATCCTTTTAATCCAGTACAAATTAAAGATGGCATGATTGTTCGTTTGAGAAAAGATGGAACAATAAAGGCTGTTCTTGGAAAATATGGCGAATATAATAAAAATAACAAAGATCGACTTGCATAAGTCACTCTTTTGCTATATAATTATTAGGTTGGTCCGTTAGTTCAGTTGGTCAGAACGCTACCCTGTCACGGTAGAGGTCGTCGGTTCAAGTCCGATACGGATCGCAGAGAGGGTAGGAGGAGTGTATGCATAAGGGAAAAGGGAATGTATGCACTCTTTGTTGCAACCCTACCCTCTCCTTTGGGGCTATTGTCTAATGGTGCAGGACGGCGACCTTCAGATTCGCAGGTGAGAGTTCAATTCTCTCTAGCCCTACTACAAATTATGGCACTATCGTCTATCGGATAGGACATCGCCCTTTCACGGCGGAAAGACGGGTTCGATTCCCGTTAGTGCTACGATTTGATACAATAGAATAACTACTAGTAGAAAGAGTAACTAATGAAAACAATTGGTTATAAATTAGAACCATTTTCAGTTATTGGCGTAAAGCCAGGTGCACTATCTGGAGATGATTCATTTCAAGAAATTACAGAAAAATCCTTTTCAGGAAAATGGAAAGTGATTGTATTTTATCCAAAGGACTTTACTTTTGTATGCCCAACAGAAATTGTGGCATATGACAAGTTAGTTAATGACTTTGATGATCGTGATGCAATTCTTATGACAGGCTCAACAGACAACGAGTTCTGTAAAATTGCATGGCGTAATGCACATGAAGATCTAAAGAAGACAAATTCATGGATGTTTGCAGATCAGATTCGTGATTGGAATTGGGAAAGTGAAGACGATAGAGGTTATACTGGTCTTGCAAACCAACTTGGTATTTTAAACAAAGATGGCGTAGCACTTCGTGCAACATTTATTGTTGATCCAGAAAATGTTATTCAGCATGTAACAGTAAATAACCTTAATGTTGGTCGCAGTCCAGAAGAAACTCTTCGTATTCTTGACGCACTTCAAACTGGTGAACTTTGTGCCTGCAACAGAACAGTTGGCGGAGAAACTTTGTGAGTTGGGTAGATGAAATTAAGGAACTTGTTCCTGAATATGCAAAAGATATTAAACTAAATCTTGATGCAGTTATTAATAGAAGTTCTATCGATTACGATTATGCTTCAGCATTGTCACTTGCAGCAGCACTTGCTACAGGTAATCAAGATATCGTTGCAATGATCTCTTCAGGTGTTTCTGATGATGTAGAAAAAAATGCAGCATTTACGGCAGCAGCATTAATGGCACAAAATAATGTGTGGTATCCATACACTGAGATGGCAGATGATCCTAATCTAACTGGATTACCTGCACAACTTAGAATGAATGCCATCGCATCTCATGGTGGAACAACAAAGGCTAAGTTTGAATCTTATGCTTTGATTGCTTCTATTATTGGTAAATGTCATTTTTGTGTAAAAGCACATTATGAAACATTAAAGCAAGAAGGCTATACTACTGAACAATTGCGTGATATCGGAAGAATTGCAGCAACAATCAATGCAATTGCAAAGGTTGTAGTAGCGTAGTGGATTGCCTCCTTAACTCAGGGGTAGAGTACCCGCCTTGTAAGCGGGTTGTCGTAGGTTCAAATCCTACAGGAGGCTCAAAGTGGAAAAAGAAAAATTAGAAAATGATATAAGACAAATATTGTTTGAAATTGGAACAGATATAAAGGTTCACAAACTAGCAGATGGACATCTAATATTAGATATTGATTATGAAAAATATGTAGAAAAAATAATTAAACTATTATATAATCATTAAAGTCTTGTTTGGATATCGCAAATGTCCAAGTCATATACCTGCTGCCACTTAAAATACTATTCACTCCATGTGTTGTATTTTTAGGTAAAATTATGATACTTCCAGGCTTTGGAGTAACAATTAAATCATTGTCAGACAAAGTAAGTTCTCCTCCAACAAAGTCATCATTGAAGTAGCATAATATTGTAAACTCTGGAATAATTTGTACTCCTTTAAATCCATCCTTAAAATAAATATCTGTATGATCACTTATTCCATCAAAAAATCCAGACTGTTCTCTAATTAAAAATCCACTATCAATTAAATAATAATCATTTCTTTTATAGTTTTTTTCATCTAAATATTTTAAAAAACAAATACTTATTGCGCTTTTTATTTTTTTATAAATTTTTTCAAAATTATCAGAGTTTATTGATATTTCTTTGCCAAATAAATCTCCGTTTTGTCTTAAAGATTCATTCCATAAATTATTTTGATTCTTAACTTCATCTATAATTTCTTTTGGGTTATCAAAAACATTTTCCCAAAACCAAATATCTTCTGTTAGTTTTTTAATTTCAAACATATTATGATGGAAGGTTTTCTTGTTTCTTGTATGTTCTTTCATTTTTAAATAAAGGAGCACACCAACTATCAAAATTATTTTTTATCTGATCATTATATTCTTCGGTTCCATAGTTATAAAAAGACCCTGGATTTTTTTCTGACTTCATGCAGAATGTTGAGTATGCATATCTAATGCCAGATAAAACTTCCCTGACTCCATGTTTTTCTCTTGAATGTGCCCCATGAATAACTAAATCACCAGGCTCTGGTTGTATTTCTATTCCAAGTTCTGGGTAATAAACTTGACCACCAGTAAAGTCACCAAAATATCCAATAATTCCATAATCTAGAACGCAACATGTACCCCAAGTATCTTCATTGGTTAATTCTTCATGATTTCCTTCTCCAGGACTATCTTCATGAACAAACATGCTTTCACCTGGTTTTAAAACTATCATGTTAAGTTGAGGGTGTATGACATGTGTAGGAGCAATAAACTCAGATATTTTTTGCCATACCTCAAATAATTCAGTGATGCCCATGTGTGCTTTTTCACGATACCAAGGGATCATATTTTCTTGATGTGTTCTAAATTCTTGATCGCTTTGCATTGTTTTATTTATTTTTTCTACAAAATCAGCATCAAAAAAATTTTTATATATTGCAATTCTTTCGTCATACTTAATTATATTGGGATGTTCGAACATGATCTAATTATAGCATATTTTAGTGTATAATTTATATATGAAAAAAGCCATTTTTGTAGGGGATTGTCACTTAGCCAGGGTATACGAATACCATGATGAAACAAATTGCCCTATTGATATAAAGTTTTGGGGACTTGCTGGACTAAAGGTATTTAATTTAGATTTTTTTGAACTAGAAAAAAATAAAAAAGTATCTTCTGGAACAGAAATAGGAAATAAGGATGCTATTATTTTTGAACCTATAGAAGATGAAACCTTAGTTATTTTATGGATAGGATATGTTGACATCAGGCAGTATCTTCCTAAATATAATAATGCAAAAGAGTTAGTAAAAAATTATGTGGACAACGCAATAAAATATTTTAAAAATTGCAAAATTTTATTTATTGAGCCTTTGCCTCAATTTGACAAAATGTATTTAAAATATGAGGGCATAAGTCCATCTTATACATACGAAGAAAGAGAAACACAAAATAAATTATTTAATAAATACCTTGACGAATATCTAAATGAGTTAGGATTAACTAAGTCAGTTAAACAAGAAAAACTATTTGATGTTTTAGGTGTTAAACAACTTGATGAAAATGTTTTAAGAAAAATTGCACCACATCCAGTAGATTCTTTATCAGAAGAATATAATAAAAAACTTTATGATTTTTTTATAGATTTAGCAATTAAAAATTTATAAAGGAACTTTAATTTTAGAATAAGCATATGTCGGTATACATATTCTTACATCAGATTTTAATGGATTTACTCCGTGAGTGCAGTGTTCTTCTGCACTATGAATAACCAAGTCACCAGGATAGGGTTCGTACAATATATTTTGTTTTGAATAGAATAATTCTCCTCCAGAAACTTTATTTAGATAAATTACAATGCCGTACCTTGGCTGATTTATTATTTTATATGGGGTACCCTCTTTGTATGTTTTTGATAGTTCTATTTGATCTAAAACTTTGTTGTCATCTTGATGTTGGCCCATATTGCCACCCATATGATATTTTTGAAAATAACAGGCATCATCTAATACAATATCTCCAAAAAATTTTTCAGAAAGTTTTTTAATTACAGGCTCAATTTCTTTTATATGTGTGTTACTTGTATAATGGTATGTTCTATTATCCCAAAATGAATCATCCATAGAAATCGCTAAATTAAATAAGTCTAATGCTTGTTTTTCAGAAATAAAATTTTTAAATAAAAATATGTCTTTTCCTAAAAGGATTGAGCCATCACTATTAAAAGACATTATTTTCTACCCCACTGAATATAGTTCCAACCACGCTCATGTGCGTAGTAGATAAATACTTTAACTACCGTTTCCCAAAAGGCAATAGCCCCTGAAAGGGTTGCGTCACCAGTAAGCACATAGGCAACAACAAATGATGAAAGCGTTCCCCAAATACGGTAACTTAATGCTTTAGCAAATGATCTTGCCCTTGTTACTGTCATGATGGCCACTCTAATTTATCATTGCCAATTTTATCTATTATTTTATATACCCATTTCTTTACGCTTTTGCGTAGCCGATATAGCATGAATCTCCGCCCCCAAATCTACTTGTTCAATCTTGTATCCTACATCACGACCATAAACAATGTTTGTAATGTTAGGTAATCTTAGTACTAATGCCCCGTCCATAAAATCATCTTTTGCAATATACCCCTTAACCTCGTCAAAAGTTAGTGGATCTTTTTCGCTTGTATTGTAAGTATTGCGGACTCCAAGAAGCACTTGGTCAGTTCTCTTTCCAGCCTCTTTGTAAAGGGCGTGGTGACCTTCATGCCATGGCTGGTATCTTCCAAGCATTAAGGTTGTTGGCGCTGACCAATCATGTAGATTAAATTGTTTAATTATTTCTGTTGCCTTTTCATTTGCATTCCATTCATGACTAATAAATGCCATGTCGAAATCACTTGGTGGTTCAAACATCTTATTAGTATCTTCAAATCTACCTTTTTCAATTGTTTCCATATAAATTAAAATGTCTGGCTTACCAAATGCTGCACGAGTTAGATCTGTGGGACATACAAAGTCTACGATTACTGGGGCAACTCCTTGCTTAGAGATTAATCTTGCCATCTCTCCCATGCGTCTTGCTTGCTCAATCCTATCTTCTGGGGTAAAGCCTAAATCTGAATTAACTGTTGCACGAACCTCATCAGCATTAAGATGAATAGCATTGATGCGTTCTTTTAGGGCTTTTGCTAATTCTGTTTTTCCAGAACCAGGAAGCCCAATAATTTGAATAATCACAAAGTCTCCAATCCTATTCCATTATAGCATTAAACAATTTTGCTGGTCTGGCAGGTCTCGATCCTGCGACATCTCGATTAACAGTCGAGTGTTCTACCAACTGAACTACAGACCAATATTTAATTGTAGCACCCCTGATTGGATTTGAACCAACGACAAACGGATTAGAAGTCCGCTACTCTATCCACTGAGTTACAGGGGTTTAGTGCCCCTGGTTGGATTCGAACCAACGCTTGCACGATTTTAAGTCGTGTGCCTCTGCCACTGGGCTACAAGGGCGTAGAATATTTTGGAATTGAACCAAACTCTAAGATGCTTATAAGACACCTTCTGACCACCAGCCAGCCATATTCCAAAGTAGAGCAGGTAGGACTTGAACCTACGATAACCGAATTATGAGTTCGGGGCCTTGACCAACTTGGCTACTGCTCCATGAGTTTTATTCTTTATTTAAAACTCTAAAAGCATCGCCTGTTTCTTCATCTTCAAAGTCCCAAACAAATGCATCAATAAAGTCTGGCTTCTCCCAATAAGGTATTCCATCTTCATCATAATCATTCCACCCGTCACCGCTCATATCAAAATCCCATTTATATACAGTGCCAAACTTATTATATAGTGGCCATGTCATTCGCCAAACAAAAGAATAAAATTGATACATCATTCCTAAATCTTTTGATTCATCTAAATATGAAATACGAAGTATTGCCCAGCCTGCTACATCTCCAAATAAATCTGCAACCCATCTTAATGGTGGACGGGATTTATTAATTCTAACGGTGTCTTCAAATAAATTACTCATGATACTAAAACTCCTAATAAAATACCTATAATAAATGAAAGTATGGCAACTGGCCAATAATATGTTTTTCTAAGATGATCTATTATTATGTCTTTTACAATATCAGAAGGTATTTCAATTTCATATCCTTCATTATCTAAATCATCAAATCTGTATGATTTCATTTATGCTCCTTCATGTGTCTAGACAATGCATCGTGACCAAATATTCCCCAACGCAATTCGATTTCTTTTTTACACGTGCTGCATATGACTACTCTATTCCCTGTCATTTTTACCATATTTCATTTGAATATAACAAACAACCCACCCTGCTATCATAGCAGCAATGAGCCAAAAGGGGTGTAAATAAGTAACATTCATATAATCATTATATCTTATGCTAATTCAAAAGTCAAGTATAATGGTATACATGATACAAGATGATAAGTTTTTTGAAAGACCTGAAAACTGGAAAACATTAAACCCTAATATTATTTATAATAATAGAATGCTTAAGGTTTTTGAAAATGCAAAACCAAGAGAAGATGGAAGAAAAGGCGAAGGTTTTTGGAAGGACGATTATTTGTATACAACAAATGTTCATACCAATCATAAAAATTTTAAAATACAATATAAATTAAATAAAGACGGCTTTAGATCTAACAATTTTAAAAATATAGATAAAAATAAATATACAGTACTTTTTACAGGATGTTCAGTTACATTTGGACAAGACCTACCTGAGGAAATGCTTTGGACTGAATTAGTTGCAAAAGAATTATCTAAAAAATATAATATTGATTATTATAATTTAGGTATTATGGGTTCATCTATAATGCTTTGCATAAAAAATATATCTGCTTTTATTAATATATACGGAATGCCAGATTTAATAATAATGTTAGTTCCAGATACTTTTAGAACAATATCTTACGATCCAGTTGAAGATTGCTATATAGATTTAACACCTAGAACTAAAGAAGGAAAACTTTCAATGGAACAAATGATGCCAGAAAATATATTTTTGCAAAGTATTATAAATATAAATTTGTTGCAAAATTTATGTAATGTTTCTGGATCTAAATTTTTATTTTCTGCTTATGATAAAATGACACAAAATATTTTTGATAAATTTTCTGTTGAACTTCCATCATTTTTTAAATCGGAATGCCTAATAAATGATGAATTAAATTTAAGAGAAAATGATGTTCAATATTGGGACAAGGCTGCAGATAGAAAACATCCTGGCGGAGGATGGCATGAATTATTTGCTGAAAGAGTTTTAAAAATTTTAAAGGATAACATATGAAACTTAATATAAGCAAAGATATAGAAAACAATATTTCATTTTTTGATTTTTCACAATTTTGTACTGAAAGAATGGGCGGATCATTATTAAGAAGAAAAGGAAAATGGGTAGATGATTATTATTACACTATGAGTGAAAATGTTAGCGATGTAATATATAAAATAAATAAAGAAGGTTTTAGAACAAATAACTTTAAAAAAGTTGAAAAAGGCAATAATAAATTAACTATACTATCATCAGGATGTTCGTTTGGTTTTGGTCAAGACATGCCAGAAGAATTTAGATATTCTAATGTAGTTGCAGAAAGTTTAAGAGATAAATATGATGTTGAAGAATATAATGTTTCATTGATGAGTGCCTCTATTCACTTAATAACAAAAAATGTATGCACATTTTTTAATAAATACGGATATCCAGATGTTTTATTAATTACTTTTCCAGATATGCACAGAGGTTTTCATTTTGATTTAGAGCAGTCACGTTTTATAGAAACCAATTTATATACTATTGCAGCACGTGGTTGGATTAAAGAAACATTAGAATCATGGAAAAAAAATTATCTGCCTCATCATAATTTAGTTATATACACAACAATGATTCATATGCTTGACCAAATATGTAAAGCAAATAATGTTTTATTTTTGTGGACTTTTTGGGAAAATGGAACAAGAGATACTTTTGAGTTTTTTTCTAAATCATATGATTCGTATTTTGAATTAGATACTATGTGGCCACAAACATTGTCAAAAGATTATGGAAATCATGATATAAAGTATTGGGGCAAGGCTGGAGATAACAATCATCCAGGTGGCGGATGGAATAAAGAAGTAGCGGACAAAATGCTTCAATTAATAAATTCAAAATTAAAGATTTAAAGTTCGGCGGTAAATAGAAATATCAAACCTATTTATGACCTATACGGTCAATAAGGTTTAGTATCTAGTTACACTGCCCACATGGACATTTCCAATTAACTGATTCAATGTTTAATATGTGATCAATCAGAGAGGTTAGGCCTGTTTTGTTTTTCCAGTTATCATCATCTAGACCATTTTTCGCAAGGAATTCATAGATAATCTTAATATGATCAATCATGTTATCCTTATTCAATACATCTATGTCTAGTTTAAAGTCTAAACTATCGCTTAAGGCATCAAATACTAGGTTTGATACGTTCTTATCATTAATACCGATAAGGACATGTTCGTAATCTGGTTTGGTATCAGAATCTACATTTAAAACCACAAAAGACTGCATTGGAACATGTGGGATTTCAAATCTCTGTCGTAATAGTTCTCCAATCATGGATGCTAAATCGCTATTTGTTACACAAACTACTTTCATTCTATCTCCTTTATAACTGGATCAAGCCTATCCCAATGACCAGCAGGATTACCTTGATAGACTTGTCCTGTTTCTCTATCTATTAAGAGCCATTTGGTAGGTGCTTTTGTTTTTATCAAAAGTTCGACGGGATAGGGAAGTTCTTCGTAATCCCTATGAGGCCTATTACCCAATAAACACACTCCATAGTACAGTAAAGACAACCATACCTAGGATAATATACCCTAGAGCCTTGATACTTTCATTTGCTTTCTTATCGTTCATAATTACCCCATATACATATAAATGAAATGTTTCTTACATACATCGACGATAACGCCAGTATCTTTATCTGGTTGAGTAAACTCTGGTTTGTTATCACAGTAATAACATTTCAATGTTTCAATCATATTTCCATTATACACTAACCATGAATATACCATGATGGCGGTTCTTCGTCTATAGATAAGGCCTCAACAATATCCCCCGCCAATTTCTTAGATAGAGCATCCTTATGTTTGCCCTTAAGGTGCTCATGAATAATCTCAGATATGATATCTATTTTGGATTCATCAGATAACATTATTCAAGCACCACATCTGGATCATTGATATAGAAAAATATAAGTTGCATATAGTCCCCATCCTTAAATATTTTCTCTGGTCTCCAATGCCACTGAGATCTTGAGTCAAATGCTATGGCTTCATTATCTTTTAATTGATACTCTATATCATCAATTACTATTGGCCAATCTACGTTTGATTCTAGTTGATAGTCGAATGTTAATTTAACATTTTTTGGATCTTTATGTGGTGGAAGATTAGGGTTTGTTATTTTGTTATTATATTCTATCCAAGTAACAGGACCTAGTTCGTAATCCCCTAATGTATTTAAATAGTTTTGTATCTTATCTAGGATTTTAGGATCAATAATATAGTTTAGATATAAGTCATCTCTGCCTCTGTCAATTTGATGAATTGTTTTACCCACCAGTTTAAGGTGAGAGTTATCCTTGATTGTTTGTTTTATGGATGCAATTTCTTCATCTGTAAAAACATCTTTAAACACTATATTTTGCATCTAACCACCCCTGAATAGTTAGTTTACCATGATATTTAGCCTTATAAAAATCTTACTGTTATTTTATAAGTGGAGTAAAGTGGAGCATAGTGGAGAGTAATGGGTGATGGAGCGCTTTTTAAGGCGGGGATCGTAATGCGCTGACAAACCATCCTATCTATCAAACCATATATCCCCAAACCCTTATATCATATATGCCCCATATCTGTCAAACCATGTATAAAAGGTTTGGCATTATACATGCAAAACCATGGTTTGTCAAGTGTCTTCGTAAAGGAATTTGCATGAAAATTGCCAAAAAATAAAATAAATCCGAAATAATCCGAAATAAGATTTAAAAGGTTTGAAAATGTTTTAAAACCAGAAAATATGGTTTGTTATTGACTATTAGGGGTATTAGTGGTATGATCGTAATCTTTTTTATTCCCCGCCTCATGGGCCGTCCTCCAGGCATCCCTGTCAAAATCGAGCGGGGTAAAGGAAAAGTACTTAGACAAACCAATCATATGAGTAAAGGCTACAAAGGCATTAGATAAAGACCTATCATGATCTTTTGCTTGGTTTGGATACTTCATTCTATAAAAGTGTCTGGCCATACAAACTATCATAACACAATTTATTATGGTTTGGCCATAAAATGGTTTGGATCGTAATCTGGGAAAAATGGTTTGATATCGTAATGGTTTGATAACCTGAAAATACTGACCGACCCGTTTCAGGGCTTATGCAAGTGGACCCAGGATTTCATCTAAAGTTTTGAAACCCTTATCTTTTACTTCAAGGCTTTCTAAAAATAAATCCCATGTTTCATTTACATAGTTAGTTGCCATATCAGTGGCAGGAACAATTTCTTGTGAGATAGCAAATGCTAATGGCAAACCAATGTCATTGTACTCTATGAAGTCAGAGAAGTCAACATCACCTTTATAGTTACACCATAAATCTCCCAAGATGTTACACTTATCAGAAAAGTCTGTATTGGTATTGCTCATTGTATTTCTCCTCTTTGTGGTATTGTGCGCTTTGGGCTATTGTGATAAGTCTGTTGTAGGAAACTGTTGGTGCTATTACTGCCAAATACTCACCAACCTGTTCGATGTCAAGGCGCAGGTCAGAAACAAGGGCAGAAAGTCGCATGGCAACTTTTTCCTCGTCAGTTAGTCTGTGTCGTCTAATCATAGTTCTCCTATCATCATTGTATCAAAAAGAAAGGGGGAGCGCAAGCCCACGACAAACATGCGCTCCCGTAGAGGGGACCCAACCCTCTTTATGATGTGACCGTCGTCACAAGATTATGGTAGTTAATAAAATCTTGTATAGAATGTGTCCCAGTGTCATCAGTTACAGTCTTATTAATTAAGTCGATTAGTACGGGGTGGTCCATAAATCCAAGGTCGTTAGGATTGCAGGCATAAATTCCATACCCAGTCTCATCCATAATACTATCCTTAATTAGATAACTTACAGCCATACGTACGTAGTATGACTCATCGCCAAGACGTGGTGCTGCATGCTGCAAGGCTGCTGCCAGGTCTTCATACATGGAGTACTCGCCCCAATGGCTGTATAAGGCAACTGCCTGGTCCTCTGATTGCTTAAAAACGAATGTACAACGTGCTCCCATTATAGGGTCCTTTCGGTAGTAGGGTTTTCTTCCATGATATCAAATTCTAGGTCTAATATCAACTGCTCATACATTATTCTATCCTATTACAAATAACTGAGAGTTCATCCATTACGAATTCCCAAGCGTTCTCGTCATCAATATGGTCTCCTTCTAGTTCTGTAGTAAAGTTCATATAGATCCCAGAAGGCTCGTGAATGATTTCTACCTCATATGTTTTAGTTTCTTCCATTGTCTTCCCTTTCTGCTATAGCGAATGATAATTGATAAGTTAGAGAATATACGTGAGATAAAGCGTCTAACTGTCCCTGCCAATATGTGCGGTCCATGGAATCCATAGCCTCCCCAGATTGGTTCTCTGCTTCTTGTGCTAATTCCAGTTGCTCTTCAGCCTCTTTCATAAGCCATTTGAGTTCACCGTGCATGATGTCAAGGCCACTGCTGCCAATGTCTACTTGCTTTTGTAGATTATCAGTTAGTTCCATTTTCTTCCTCCTTTTCCATTATTACAGCAATTATATGGCTAATACCAGTTGCTTGTCCACTTATAAAGTTATATTCAATATCTAATTCAGCAAAGTCTTTTGAGGCAGGGTCTAACTCATCCATTTTATTAGATAATACTTCTAGGTCCTGATTCAAAGACTGCATATGTAATTGAAGATAGTTTTTTATATAATCAATCATTGATGTTCCTCTCTGTGCTCCTCGCATGGTTCGTCTGCTTCATTATACCCACACGAAGGGCATGTGTCAAAATCACATTCTTCACAGTATGGTGTTTCTTCCTCAGCATGGTCACATTCTCTACATTTCCAACCGTATGATTCGTGTGATTCTTCCATACCAGCAACAATTATAGTCTCGCCACCCCAACCTGTTTCTTCTTCATAAGATAAGGTAAACTTTATATTAGGATATTGCTCTGACAACGTATGAATAATAGGATGTGGTGGAGACCAAGCGGTATTGAATTTATAACCAATAGAACTATCGCTTTCATCTGTTATCTCAGTATCTGAATACTCTCTATCATCATGAACAGCAACGTCCCATTTAGTTCCCCAATGGCGTACATTCCAGTCGTACCAATGATTACCCTCAAACTTCAATGCTTCTGCTAATGGTAATGAGTGGTCAGGTTGTTTGATGTACTCTTCTTCAGATACACCGTCTTGAATATGGTTATAGATGTTATGAAATGCAAATATAGGATTTGAATATGTTGTTTCTGTCAATTCCATTTGCCCAGTCTCAGGATTCCATTGGTCGTGAACCTTAGTGAATGGTTTATTGAGTTGTTGTTTTAGTTTTGATATCTCATCTACAGGTCCCTCCGCAGATAGATAGTTATAACACCAATTTGGCATTGTGGGTCCTTTCTATTAGGTCTTGTATTATTCTAGCAAATTATCAAGGGGATGTCAAACACGTCCCTCTGCTAATAATCCTAGTAATAAATCTTCTAGATCTCTAAGAACTGCTTTGTCTTCCTCTGCAAACTTAGTATCCTTAATATGATGATGTAAAGAATAGTTTAAAACTGTAGCCATATTCTCTACCTGCTCAACTGTATATCCTAGCATTAATCCCTCACATATTCGTAGATAAGGTTGATAGCAAAATGAAGATTACAATCACAATCTCCACCATTCATGTTTTCTATAAAATCAAAATGAGAATAATTATCCTCATAGATTTTCATTATTAGTTCGTCCACATATAGTGGTGTTTTAGTTTGGGTCATAAATTTAGAATACCAAAATTTGGGGGAAAAGTCAAGTCCTACGTAATAAAAACATTAGATGATATTTTTAGTCGGCCACTTTTTTGATCTTTTGTCAAATAAAAAATTGAGCAGTTTATACTCATGCTCAGGAGTTGAATTAGTTTATACTAATTCTAAAGTGTTGCGAACAACATTTAGCAAACGATTTTTTTCTGCTGTAATAGCAGGGTCAAAACCACTTGAACCCATTAGAATTGATTCAGTAAGACCACGCTTACCACCACGATACCAATCGATTCGTTCTGTAAGTGCGTTCCAAGCACCCCATGCTGTATTAGCAATCATGCCATTGAATTCACCTGTGTAAATATCATTGATTAGGTCAACTTTATTTGTCCACTTAGAAAGTGCGCCTTTCTTAGTTTCATCAGGTTTAGGATACGCAGCAAGAACAATATCATTGAATTGTTGTGCTGTGATTTCTTTTTCAATCATGAGTTTAGCCATGATAGAAAATTCGTCCATGTAGGCATTAGCAACAGCAAGAGCCTCACGAGCCTGTTGAACCTTACCCTCAGCAGATTGTGTGTGGCGAATCTTGAAAGATTGCTTGACACCATTCTTTTTCTTAGTGCGACCTAACGCAACAGCGAGAGTGTTAGCGCATACAACACGAACAGGTGTTACGCTTGCTTGAATAGCGATTGAGCCATCATGTGATGTATTGACAAGAAGATAAGTTTTGATTTTATCCGCTACGCCATTTGGGTCAAGAACAGTTTCACGCTCAAGAGCGAGAGAACCGAATACAACACGACCATTACGCAATGAACCAGCAGTTTCCCAACGACCTCCGCCATCAAGAATTGCGTCACCGAATGTGAATAGTTCTTCATTTTGTAGTGGGACATAACGCTCACCTACAACACCAAGAACATCAACTTGATTTGCTGTGAATGGATTATCACGCACAACATATTGATAAGATTTATCAGATGTAAGAGTAGATGGGATTTCTACATCTTCAAGACGAACATTCCAACCATCAAGGTTAGCGAGTTCTAACATTTTTTCAGTAGTAACTTCCTCCTGAAAAACAGTTCCTAAACCATGCCAAGCAGGTTCACGGAATGAAGCGAAAGAATTAGCAGATTCTAATTCATGAGCCATATTTATTTCCTTTCTATTTTTAGTTATTCTAATCTTAGCACAATGGGCTGACAAAATCAAGTCCTGAATTTGGGCGATTTGCTCGTAACTACGTAAAACGGACATTTAGTACAAAACGGGCCGACCACTTTTTGGAAGGGAGCAGTTTACGTGGACATGCTCAGGTCCCTTGCAGATCCCTGAAAGAAAGGATGAAAGAGGGATGCTGCGTACATTGCAGGGCCTTTCATGAACCCTGCAAATATTTAACACTCTTCTACAGAATTTACGTCCCAATCATGAATTTCAACATTACCGTGATATGTGTCAATTGAAACAACATCAAAGATAAATGAATCTAAATCAAAATCTTCGACCTCATTCATTGGAATATCAATTTGACCATTAATTGTTACGTTTGCAGTGAAATCAATTGTCTTCACTGGATTATGGCCAAGGATTTCACACAAATCATTTAAAATTTCTGCAGCCTCTGTATTTGGGTTATACCAGGATTCCTCAGTCATGTTATCGGTGATTCGACTAATTGTATAATTAAGTTCATCGATTTGTTTTTGCAATAAGCGCTTACGGTCCAGTTCCCATTCAAGGTCATTAACCTTGATAGTAGGAAATGATACTACATCATTTTCAATCTTCTTATAAGTTACAAGTTGATTTGCATTGTAGTGCTCAGGTACCAGTACTTCGTTAGTTGTCTCCATTTGTGATATCCTTTCCTAGTTCATCAAATTCTCTAATAGTATCAAGCATAACACCTAATTCTGATTCTGTCAATAATACATGGGTCACGAGTGTAGTTGTCATTGCTGAAAGTGCTGCGGAATACTCAAATAAAGCCCTAGCGAATTCCTCTGATGACATTTCGTCTTTGTGATGATAAATAGCAGAAGCCATGCTCATTATGATTTCATCATGAACCGCTTCTTGTGTTGCGTTTTGTAGTTCTAGCATTGTTGCTATCATTTTGTTTCCTTTCTTTCTATAATCTAATAATATCATTTTTAGGGCAGAAATACAAATCAAAGTCGTAAATAATCTCACATAATGGACTGTGATTTACATCACACGGATCGGCCCCAAAAAAAGGGGGGGTGGTCATAGCAGGGGCAATTGCGATTACACATTCAAAACCTGCTATGACAATCTCTCCAGGAATAACTACAAGGACCCTGCGATCACTTCATTGTTTAGTAGTGCTTATCAGGAGAGAAAAACTTTAAGCAGTTTTATTTCATGCTCAGGAAAGTAATTTTACAAGTATCTTGCGATAGCGTTGTAAGTAGAAGTAGAAACTACTTCCTCATCTGTCATCTTGAGAATACGAATTGCGTTCTCAATTTCCTCTTTCTGCTCACGATACTGCCACTCATGAATAGACACATAGTCTTTCTTGGGTTCATCAGGTAGCGTGATAGTTCCAGCAGGTAGAGAGAAAGATACTTGGATTTCGTTATTGTATCTCTTATGAGCAGATAAGTCCTCTGCCTTAGCAATTTTATCAAGTGCTAATTTAGCGACTTCCTTGTTCCAAGCCTTTACTGCCTTGTCGTGCTTTGCTTCGTTCGCCTCTTGTGAAGCGAAGTCTTTATTTAGTTTATCAAGTGCGCTTTCTAGTGCCTTGATAACCTTAGTTGTAGCGATTTTTACATTTATCGCTTTGCCATTTCTAGCCATTGGTGTTTCCTTTCTTTTTGGGTTTTTGGGTCTTACACTATCATAGCATTTCTACGATAGAAAATCAAGTGAGCAGTTTAGCCTCCACTTGCTCAGGTGGCGTTAGCGTTTGCTAAATTACTTTGCTGTCCAAGTAGTCCAGCGAGGTGTGCCATTGACATCAAGTTTGACACGAACAGAAGTTCCGTCTGTGTTTGGCTTGATTTCTGTGATAACGCCTGTCACCTTTGACTTCTGTGAGGTGTAGGTGTCGCCAACCTTGTATTGTGCGTTCTTTACTGCCATTTCTTTCTCCTTTATTAGTTGTTGTTATTACTTGTATTATTATGACATTTTTGAGAGATAATGTCAAGTCGAAACCTGACATTTCTCACATTTTGAGATTAGTAGGTTTTGACCATAGCAAATCTAGTTTGATTATTTGCCAAGCGAAGCATGACCTTTGTAACATTGTGGCGCATTGGAACGAACTTCTCAATACGACCTGTAACACCTGTCTTGCTAGTAGTGAATAAATCGCCTACCTGATAAGTGTATCCGCCTAGTGTCATTTGTTTTCCTTTCTGTTTTGGGTCTTAGTATAAGTTTAGCAAAAAAATACAAGAAATACAAATCAAGGGGGGATTTTGGGAGGTTTTTTAATGTGACCTTAATCACAAAGTCGTAACTTGACAAATCTATGTTTTGCGGGCCGAGCACTTTTGCGGGGATTTATTGAATAAGAAAAAAGAACAATATCATCCATGCTAAAAATATATATTGCATTTTCATTATGTGAATGTTTATTCTATAAAAACATACCACTCAAGTTTATCATCATCACCAACAAAGGTCTCAACCTCATCATCAAAGTCATCAAGTAAAACTAAATTGAAACCTTCTTTAGTTTCTGATATTTCTTTTACTGTTAGATATTGTTCATCGACCTTTATTAGATCACCTTCCGCCAATTGGTTTGGCAGAAGATAATCAGCAAAGACAAGTTCCATGTTCATCATTGTATCAGACATTTATCGAATAACAACCTCTCCGTTACGATAAAAAGTTTTTGTATACATTTTACCTGTTGGGTCAGATAGATTATAGGTTGCGTATTCTTTAGCATCTCCAAAGTCCACGCATTTTTCCCACGCATCAACAGCAGTTAGCATATCTGATACTCGCATAGTATTTACCAATTCTCCGTCATACGAAGTAGTAAGCGCATAAGTGTATTCCATTTTAGTATTCCTCTCTTTCAATAATCCACGCATCTAGGTGGTGTGCTTCAATAATAGCAGAAGCAGGGGCAAAATTCTTACCTTGCCACGATATGCCTTCTGGCAGGGTAATGTAAGCGTCCCATAGTCCTAAATCATTAACCATGTCAATAGCCTCAACACAAGGCTGAACCATAGACTTAGGAACGGGCGGGTAGTGATTAGCAGATAAGTGAATTCCTATCTGTTGTTCAATGTCTAAATTATCCATGTCTGATAAATCATTAGCAAAATTACTTCCCATTTTAGTTAGCCTCCATAGTAGCAAATAGTTCAGGCTCACTTAGTAAGCCATTGTCAAAAATAACTGAGCCATCTTCATCTAAGATTAGCCCATAAGGATTACAAATACAATCCTCAAAATCATAGGCATCTCCATTACCGAAGTAATCAACACCTTTTCCATTACACAAATTACAATTCTGAATTGTGCGTAGTGCGTATTCCAATTTATCCATTTTTATTTCCTTTCTTTATATAAAAATCTTACCATAGTGGTCTGACAATTACAAGTCAGACACACGAACCGCAATAGTAGCCCATTTAGAGCCATTGAACCTAATTGAATAAGCCTGATAATCAGTACCTACCCATACATCATCTCGCTTTTCAGCAAAGTTTATTTCTCCGCCCTGAAATTTACGGGCATAAGAGGTAGGTCTATAATACTGACCTACAAGTAAATCTTCAATTGAATAACTTCTCATTGAATTTCCTTTCTTTATTTTCAGGCTTCTAGCCTATCATTTTTATTTTATAAAATCAAATCGACACGCCGTAATTTAAGAAAAATTTTGGGTGTGTTTTTAATCACATCTTAACAGCCTGTGGATAACCTGTGGATAAGGGGCCGACATTTTTGTTGAAAGTTCAACTATTGTTTAGCAGCGCATACAAAACATTTTAGATCTGCGACAAAAATTCTACCGCAGATTTCGCATGTTTTAAATTTAAATTTCTTTTTTGGCAATTTTAATTATAAAATAAATTGAAAGCCATAACGAAATTTGAACAAGTGTAGTTAGAAATCTTGTCATGAAATAATTCCTAACTCATCAACACCGCAAGCAGTTTCGAATTTTGCCTTATCAAATAATTCGTTTTTAGTTCCGAAATAAGTTGAAAAGCCTTCTACCAAATCCTCATAGACTTGCGGATGAATTTCATCTTTTACATCTGCGAGGATTGAAGCGATAGCCTTGAAATGTGTTTTAGTTAGCGTCATTCTATTCATCTCCTAACAAAATCCATGAGTGAGTGGCTCCCTCATTTACTCTATCGAGTTCAGCAAGTAATTCATCACGAGTAAATAGTGAAGCGTCACCAAGCATTTCTGTTACTGCTTGAATGTTCATCTGAATAAATACATCCGCAGGCAGGTTTTTGATAGCGCCTAAGAATGGCGAATGGTCAGCAATGCGAGAGATAAAATTTACACCATTAGAGGTGAATGGGTAGTCTGTATAGGTTGCGTTAGTCATTAGTTATTTTCCTTTTCTTTCGTTTTTACTATTTTAGCAATTTTTTCTAGGTTTGTCAATTTTTGCGCTTTTCGCTGTGTTTCAATGAGAGCCTTGAATTCATCTAATTTCATTATTCATCATTCCTAACTGCTAGTGTGCGGTAAGCATAACCGCCATTTTGATTTCTAACTTCAACAAGATACGCCTCAGCGTTTTCATACCATACGCAAGCAGGGTGTTTTTCTGCTGATACAATTTCTCCAACAAGGGAATTGGAACGATAAGTTTTGCCTACTAATAGGCTTGGAATTGAGTATAAATTAGCACTCATTTTTTACCTTCTTTCATTTTCTTACTCTGTAAGTTTAGCATTTTTATCTGACAAAATCAAATCCAAAATGCGGATAAATCGGACATTTTTGAAATTATTTTTGTGAGAAAAATCACAAACCCCGTAAATGCGACACGCCCGAACGCGGGGGTCGGCAAATTTTTGTGATCACAAATCAGTAAATTTATTTTTGTGTTTTACTTTTCGTGAATATTTTTTCTTTGAAGGAATTGCTGTTGCAGCATTGCTACGACGCAATTCTTGAATTCGTTTTACTTTTTCTGTAACCATTTTAGTTACTCCTTTCATTTTATTCAAAGTAAATTGCTCCTTTTACATTTTTATGATTTACGCAAACATTACCACGAGGGATTTCAACATGGCATTTGAAGCAGAGCATTTTCATTTCTGCTTTTGTTAGTATTGCTAATTCTAAATCTAATTTAGTATCAGCAGAAGCATTTTCTAGCGATACCCAACCAGCACCGCTTTTATTCATTTCAAAAATTTCAATAGACATTATTTATTTACCTTTCTTTAGTATCCAATAATTTCTAAGTCATAGTGTTCTATGGCTTTTACTATGTTCATTACACCTTTGTATTCTCTACATCTACGACAGATGCTATCCCACCCGTCCATTTGTAGTGAACAGAATACGCAGATGTTATCTGTCACGCAGATACCTTTTTCAATTAGCAAATCTACTATTTCATTTCTATTTAGTGTAGTCATTTTTTGACCTACCTTTCTTTTATCTAATACAAGTATTCTAGCAGGGGGGTCTGACATTTTTGGGGGTACAAAACGGACATTTAGGACTTTGTGATGTACCTCACATGTGACTTAAACCACACACATAAAAGGTACAAAACGGACATTTGGCCGACGCACTCGGGAGTGTCGCAGCCATGTGGTGTAAATCACACACGACACGCCGCAATAGGACTTGACTTTTTGATATTTTTATGTTAGACTTCCAGTATTAGAAATTAAGAAAGGTTAGGTCTAAATTATGGACTTTTTAGATTATATGGATGAAATTTACGAGGAACTCGTCTCAGAGTTTGGACATGAGATTGAGAGTGAGTGTATCCACGAGTGATATAAATCACAGGGGACACACCCCACAGACACCCCAATTTGTCAGTGGCAGGGTATAGGATAAGATTACTAAATAGAAAGGATAACTAAATGAAAACACTTAGTTACACAGCAGAAAAGGGAGACACCCTTGTTTCTGTATCAAATCGCCTTATGGTTAGCGAGTATCAAATAAATAACCTATTAGATAGCCTAGTATCAAATGGCTATACAATACTCACCACAGAGGTGGGTGACGGAGATTACTCTCCACATTGGCAAGGCTAAACCTTGTCAGTGCTACCTGATAGAATTACATTATTAGAAAGGATAAATAAATGATAAACGCACTAACTAGAATTGAATGCGATGAATGCTATGGACACGGAGTTATCTTTTGGGGTAACGATACCGATTATGATGTAGAACCTTGCGAGTGTGTAGCCAATGGCTAACTACTCAGCAGAACAACTACGCAGAAAAGCCCACTTAGAAAATGGTGGCACAATTGCTAACTATGACCGCTCACATTATGATACAATAAACAAAGGAGAAAATAAAAATGATACCAGTAAGACTAACAACAACTAACGGAGAAACTAAGACTATAAATCTACCTAACAAAGAAACAGTTGAAACTTTTATTTCAACATTCTCAAGTTCACTGCCACAGGGGATTGCTGTAAATATTGACGCCCCACTCATCGGAATTCACAGTGGTTGGTTGTTTGGACAAAAAATAAACTAAGAAAAGTGTGCACCTAAAAAGTGCTCACTATTTTTTTGATCGTTTATTTTTGTTTTATGTATCATACACAATAACAAAAAATTCAGATTTTTGCTATAATAGAATCTATGTATTGCGATCATGTATATAAAGAAATGAATTCAGAAATTTGTGAACTTTGTGGCGGGGACACACACAAAACTAATTGGTCATATCAACATGAGTTGCATAGAGATTGGATAGCATCAGGTAAAGCAGAGTCACAAGGATGGACATCAATATGACAGAAAATAATAGTTGGACATTAAAAATTTTTTCAGAATTTTGTTGTGATGGTTGTACTTGTAAATCAGAAAAAGATCATCTTATTGACAAGGACCTTGGAGGCGTGAAGCCTTCTTCAGTGTTTCAGGTAGAAGATGAGCATATTTATGGGCAACCTCAGTAGCATGATCGTCACCATCTAAATAGTGTTCTTCTTCTAAAGGATTATCATCTTCTCCATGATGTGTTTGACATAATAAGATGTCATAATAATCTTCATCACCAAAATATCTATCTGGTCTCCAGTGTGCTTGATTTGTTCCAGAGAACCAGATTGCTTGATTCTTTTTCATTTCAAATTTATCGTCTTCAACATAAAAGTCCCAATCAAGTGTTTTATCTAATTCAATTGTAAACATATATGCTGTATGTGTTTCAGATCTATCTTGGTGCGGGTACAAAGAAGGAATTTCTCCACTAAGAGGAGAATATCTAGCCCAAAGAATACCTATATGATCAACAGGACCACCTGTCTTTTCTTCAAACTTTTTACGAATCTTGTCTTCAACTTCTTTAGACAATCCAGGTAGTGGACCATTTCTACGTTCACTAAAGAATATAACTAAAAAGCCATTATTAGTATTTTTACGGAAATGTAACCAAGGATCGTTAGCCTCTTTAATGCCAAGATCCATAGTATCTTGTATGCTCTTGTATATAGACGCATATTCTTCTGGAGTAAAAAAGTTTTCTTCGATATGTGGCTTGATGGCTTCTATTTTCATATTTAGATTATAGCATTGATTATGATATACTAATAAGGACGTTAGGAGGCCTATATGGCACTAGAAAAAATGAGTTCTGTAGAAACAGACTGGTACGTAACACAGCAAGGCGATAGACAGGCAAGAGACTTTATTTTTAAGGATTTTTGCGATTATATTCTTGTTATTAAGACATTTGCTGATTTAAATGATACAAATAATTTGCAGCAAACAGAAATAGTTCATATTAATTCAAATGATGGTTCTTCAATACATAAGAAGTATGATGAATTAGATCCACCATTAAAGGATGCTTTAGAAAAGGCTAATTTCCCGATTGTGAAGTAAAATACTTCGAAACAAAAAATCCCACTTGGTCTGACATATACTCTCTATGAGTATCATCTAGAACAAGTGGGTTTTCTGTATCTTCAACAACCTGTGCAACAATAATGTCATAGTAGTCATCTTTAGAAAACTCTATATCTGGTCTCCAATGTATTTGATGAGATCCAGAAAATAACACAGCGCTATTTCTTGTAATATCATAACCCTGATGTCCTACGTAAACTGTCCAGGGTAGAGTATGATCTAACTGTATACTCAATGTAAATGATGCTTGGTCTAATCCAACATCATAATGAGGATGAAGCCTAGGCTTGCTATTTGATTCTAGCGTATACCTAGGCATATGGTTTCCCCACTCTTTAACTTTTATAGGAACATTTTTCTGAACTATCTCTACGATTTTATTTCTAATATGTTCGCTAAAAGGTTTTGTATTTGTTATATATCCACAACTGCCATCTACTATAAAATTCTCGCTTTGTGAGCGGGATTCATAGATTTCCTTAATTTCTTCTTCAGTGAACACATTGTTAATTACAATAGGCTCAAAGTCAGAAAATAAGGTTTTATTAGTCACGAATATATCCGTTTTCCTTCAAGGTATCAAATAGCATCCCATTAACAGCGTTAAGTTGTTCTTGCTGTTGTGAAATAACAGATTCCACTTGATCAAGCGGAACACCTGCATTAGCAGCCATTCTACGATTGTACTCATTGACGGTTTGTGTCATAAGAGTAACGCCTTCTTCTCTCAACATTTAATCACCACTTTCCTATTGGACATTTTGCTTGTTTTAGTGTTGTCTTAAGTTTCATAAAACAACCACACTTATTACATTTTACCAAACGTTTGTTTAGATGTTCGCAAGACATGCATATTTCGAGACGGGATTTAACGATCTCTTCATCACTTCTTGGCTGATTAGGATTTAATAAATCCCAAGGCTTAACATCATCACTCACCATTCCATTCTATCATAATACGTAACAGAATACTCACCACCAAACACTTCAGCATATGAGAAAATATCAGCCATATATTTCTTCACGGTTACAGCACCTACCTTATCGGTCTTATATTTATATCCATCCACAATTGTTTCATGTGAAACATTTTCCTTGATGAGATTATCGGACAACTCCTGTATATATCTTGGTTTACCGTATGCTCGGTTTGTAAATGACTGTTTTGTATATACCGTCCGAATTCCATCATCTATTTGTTTTGCTACATCTGTATTATGTATAACATATTCTACTGCAGGACAATTCATCCTTTCAGACCATACTCGCATGTTTTCGCTGTAAGACTCCATATTGCGTAGGGTAGAGTCAGCGTAGGCCATGCGTATCATCTCTGTCGCCGATGTTTCAATTCCTGTTGCGAACGCAATTAAATAAGCGGTTGCGAATGGAAATTTGTCGCTGTACTTTGTAATTTCAAAATGTATATTTGGATTAAAAGATTTTTCCGACATTCTATCATTTGCCATACGCATATGATTGCCTATAGACACATAATCAAAGTTATTTATGTCACAGTCTACAAACAGGCAATCTTTTGGATCCACGCCGTCTGAAAGGCAAAGAATATTTTTATCATATGTACCTACTACTACCGAACCGTTAAAGCGATTTAGTAATTTCGCCGAGATAAAACCATCCATATCTGGAGAAATTATTATCTTGTCAAAACCTTCGATAGTATTAAGAATTTCTTTTTTCAAGTTTTCTCCATTCTTCAAAAAATGATTGTGCTATTGCAATTTGTATTTCTATACCAAAGTGTTTGTTATCTCTACCATACTTAAAGTAATGATGATCTTTATATTTATTAATTAATTCAAAATCCGTAGACTTAGCAAAGTCCATATATCCCTTATAATTAAAATTATGTTTTTCTACTATATCTGTTATTGTATTATTCCATGTTGTCCAAAAAAATGGAACTCCTATTGCATCTAAATAGTCTTCTAGTATTTTTATTTGAGTGTTAAACATATAAAATAAAGAAAGCATGTCAACAGCAGAACTTTTTGGTCTTGCGTTTTCATGTGCAATATCTTTTGGAACAACCTTTAAAAATTCTCCATCGTTAAAGTGTAAAGTAGAAAATATTCTTTCTGGATCCTCATCTAAAAATACGTCAATTCTTCCTAAATTTGGAAACACAACAAAAATACCGAGTGGTTTTCCATATATCTTTATATATCTATAAATATTTGTTATTATAGATGTTACAGACCCACCATTTAATCCTAAATTTATTATATCTTTTCCATTTAACTTGTCATTTAAAAATTGTGGCCAAATTAAATCATTAGGCAATGCGGTACCCATGGTATTTGAACATCCAGCATATATAAAACTATTAGTAGTATCTATGTCTTTAAACTCTTTTGATCTAAAACCATCACTATTAAAAGAATACTCTATATCATCTTTTTTATTATCTTGATGTCCGTGACAACTACAATCGTAGCAAAATTCTTTAACCGTACACGGAAACTTAAGAATTTGTGTTTGACTTGTTTTGTCAAAACCTGGATAAAATCCTATAAGTTTTTTATCAGAAAAAAAATCCTTAACTTTATCAAAAAACTTTATTGGCTCTCTAGAGTTTATCATTTTAAAAAACTCCTGTTATAATTAACCCTGTTATGTTTACTACTGAGGGTACAGCATTAGTGATTGAAATAATAATAGGCATGTCTACTATTCTAGCAGGTGTTGGCGTTTCAATCAAGTGGCTTACAAAACATTACTTTGATGAAATAAAGGCAGAATTTAAACCTAATAGCGGATCAAGCCTAAAGGATCAAGTAAATAGGCTTGAAGAAAAAGTAAATATAATTTACGACATAGTTATTAAAAATAAGAATTAATTATTTTTGCCAATTTAAATTATCAAAGAAATATTGAGTAGAGTATCTGCTTCCAGATCTTACTTCAAATATTTCATGTATATATTTTGATTCAAATACAACAAAGTCTCCAGCAACTGGTTTATATATATATGGATCTTTTATATCAGAAAGTTCTGGATATTCTATTGGAACATCATCATTATGAAAATGTAATTCTCCACCATCTATATCGTCATTCCAATAAAAAATTCCAGAAATAGTAATAGGACTTCTTCCACCTTCTAATGCTCCTGGGTGTGGTTGATAAGTTCCAGTTGGGATGTCTGGATGTGGTCCAAGGCTCATACCTGGATCTCTTCTGTCTACTGTTAAAAAAGTTGTATTTTCTAAACCACCGTAATCTGGTTCTCTTAATACTACATTTCTTTCTGCAAGTTTAAAATCTTTATTTATCATTGGCATTGCTTTTTTATGAACAGAATAAATTTTTCTATGTACTGTATGAGGAAGCCATTCTCTTAATTGTCTAACTGGTTCATCTGTACAAACGCTTTGAGTCCACAATGCATCTGGAAACTGCTTTACTGCTTCTAAAACAGAAAGTCTATCTTCTTCAGTCATTAGATTTTTATAAATTTTAATCATATATTGATTATAACATTGTTTATATATTATATATATAGTAATTTATCTCTGAGGGAAAGTCCCCCCCTCCCCCCATAGATTTTTTATGTTTATATCTATAGTTGAAGTGAGTTTTATCTCTAGTGCAAAGTCCCCACAAACCCTATAAACACTATACCATAAACAATTTTCTTAAGCAAACATTGTAAATACTAAATGTCCATTTTATCCCTTATGATATACTTTTAATTGCTTGTCCCTTGGTCTGTCTCTCATACCCACCGACCTTGGGACAAGTCCATATTTCATGGTATAATCTGTTTATCATGGCAAATTCTTGTTCTCCAGAAATTTTTGGTGCTGATCCAGCATCTTTACAGTGGAGAGTTGTTCGTGGTGATACCGCAACATTAAAAATAGAATTTTTTGAAAATGATGAATCAACATACTACAATACTGAGGGATGGACATATAAAGCAACAGCATACGATCAATCTGGAGATGTATTAGACGCATTAGATTGTAGCGCATCGGATGGTTATGTTACAGTTACTGCTCTTCCCTCAGTAACTGAAAATTGGGGAACAAAGTATCTATCTACAGTTGCAGAGTTGCCATTTGATTTACAAATAAAAATACCAGATGAAGATAACGATATTATCTGGACTCCAGTAATAGGAACTATTTATGTTATAGGAGACATTACCCCTGGAGGAACACTATAATGCCAGTGGTAAAAATTACAGACAAAAAAGAAAACATTCCATCAATAATTAAAATTAATGGAAAAATATATAAGGTTAAATAGGAGATAATATGGATCATTCATTACTTACACTTTCAAATGTAACTGCAACAAAACTTACACCAAATGGTAAGCATTCTGGTATGGACATTACATTACAAAATGTAAATGAGTCTGGTTATATTTATATTGGTGGAGAAGGTGTGACATCTTCTAATTATGGTTTTAGAGTTATGCCAAAACACTCTTTTTCAATTGAACTAAATGGTAATGATGCAATTTATGCAATAGCATCTTCCAATGGATTATCTCTTGCTGTTCTAAAAGCAAGACTAGAAGTAGGGTCATAATGGCACGTTTTACACACCCTGCCATTTTTGATGATAGTGGATTATCACAGTTAAATCCTTACTACGGCTCATTTTATGATGTCCAAACTCAAACTGTTACTCAGGCACAAGAATCTACTGGCATTCCAGTTTTAATTAGGCAATTAGACTCAGATTCAACAAATGGTTTTACTATTATAGATAATAGCAAAATGAAAGCATCCCATGCTGGAGTTTATAACTTTGCTTTCTCATTTCAATTTCATAATACTGGCGGTGGCGGACAAGGAACAACTGTAGAGGTATGGTTTGTAAAAAATGGCACAGCAATTCCAGATTCAAATACTCGTATTGCAGTAAATACAAACAGCCCATATGTTGTTGCTGCGTGGAATTTATTTCAAAAATTGAATGCTAACGATTATGTTCAACTTTATTGGGCAACAGATAATCATCATATTCAATTGACACATAATACTGGAACAATGGGTGGGCCTGCAATTCCTTCAGCAATTATTACAGTCAATCAAGTTGGCTAATATTATGGGATAATAAGTCCATGCCCGTATCAAAATCAATGGACTTTCCAGGAAATAAAAAATCAAGTTATGCTGCACAGGTTGTAGAAACTCAAAACACTAATTCTGATATTTTAATTAACTATGTTCCTGTTCCTGGTCCAATGGGGCCTCAAGGGCCACAAGGTGTACCTGGACCTCAGGGTGTTCCTGGAAAAGACGGCATTCAGGGTCCTAAAGGCGAAAAAGGACCATCTGGAAAAGACGGAAAGAGTTCTTTGTCTTCTTCTGGACAACAGGCTGGATGGGGTGCATATTTTAATCAAAATAGAAAAGATATTAGGCTTGGAGTCAATCAAGGAGATGATGGCTGGGTAAGCGTTTGGGTAGACTCAAAAGGTAGTAATACAAATGAAAAATATTTACCAGAAGAATGCACAAGTCTTTGGAATGCAGAACAAAGAATGCTAAATTTTCACGGTTTAAAGATAGGATCTCAAGTATTTGTTACATATAACTTTGAACTTACAACTTATAGCAATAATACAGAGGTTTGGATTAGAACATTTTTTCCTAAATCTACTACTGAAATTTCACAGTTTGTTGCGTCATTAAAATACCAATATGTCTATAATATGTATGTTACTCAACATTTTTTTATTGAAGACAACTCTATGTGGAATTCTGGGGCAGTACCTCAAATTAGAACTGACTACGACTCATCAGTTTTAATGAATTCAATATATGTGTCTGTGATATAATTTACACGGAGGAACTATGGCATTTCCAGGAACATATAATATAAATTACTATAAGGGTGATACTTACGAATTTCGTATTTACCCTAAAAATTCTAACGATACTTCTTTTTTGATGAACGCATACACAGGCGGTGGAGGTACATATGATGATGATAATAATCCTAGTACTCCAGAGGTTGACTATGATAATGTAATGTTTGTTTTTGCAGAAACTAGAGAATCTAGCAATTGGCATAAATGTTTAGCATATATTTCAACTGACTCAACATATGTTCATTGTGCGATTAGACCAGAGGATTCTCAATATTTAGATCCAGATAAAACATATGTTTACGACGTTCAAATTGCAAAAAGCACTACCCCAGATTTGCCAGACGGTGTTCCAAATTATCCACAAGTACACACTCTTTTAACTGGAACAATAGAGGTAACAGGCCAGGTAACTCCGTAATGGCAATATTTAACTATGATGTTAAACTAACAAATGACGACCTTCTTGTAATAGGTGGACCAGAAACTGTAAAAGTTGAATTAGGCTTTGGCAATAAGGGTGATCGTGGTAGTTTAATATTTGTAGGAAATGGAAAACCAGATTCTATTGATATTGGACAGACACCAAATGTTTTCGATTTATATATAAATTTAAAAAAAGATGATTCTGAATATTTAATGATTTATCAATATTCTTATGGACTAGGATCGTCAGAGGCTCAATGGGAACCTTTAAATAAATTAATTCCTAATACTTACAGTGGAATTGAAGAAATACCATTTGCTACAAATAATTATTGCACAATCCCAATATCTTCTATTGTAGACCCATCATATACTGGAAATACAAACTCTTCTAATTTTAGTGTTCAGGCAATTTTGGCTACCCCCGCAGGATATCCAATAGCAAGTTCAATAAAAACAGAAATAGTTCAAATTGACGAAAAAGACCATTTAAAAATTACATTTTATGCAGCCGAATTCAACGGAACATCTTGGTCTAATATTACAGAAACTAGAACAGCACATATTCACATTTCGGTGGTATAATCATGGGGGTGATTTAGGTGGCAGAAGAAAATATCGGCGGTATATGGAATGTTAAGCAGCCAGGCTATGACGACAAGGCTGACATTCAGGCAGCATTAAAACTATTTTTATATGGAGATTATAATTTTAATACAGATGCATCTGAGTCATCACAAAAAGCAGCACTAGCAACAAATAATGGTATAGCAAGACACCTTCAAGATCTAAAAAATAGAATAGAAGATCAAGAAGAGTTAGGCATAGGATCTGATTATTTAACAGTTTCAGCAATACAATCTTTGTCTAATCCAACAGACGGCTTTATTGCAATGGCTTCAGATTCAACTGGTGCAGCAGTACAAAGCACATATGGAATTGCTTTATATCAAAATGATGAACCAACAACAAACTTAATAGATGGAATTGTTTGGATCGATAAAAATTCAGAAAATAAAGATGTATATGTTTATGATGATAATAATTTTGTAAAAGTTGGAACCTACACAGAAGCAAAAGGTGATTTAATTGTTGGTGCATCTGAGGGTGTAACTCAAATACTCCCTATTGGAGATAATGGTAAAATTTTAACTGCAGACTCCAGCGCACCTCTTGGAGTTTCTTGGATAGATCCTGATTATGAAAATAATAAAAATATAGCATCAATTTATTTTGGGGATTATTCACAAACTAGTTTAACTGGAATTGCTGTTAATGGAGTTGCAGAAGATGAAATATTACAAACAATTGATAATGATGATCTTGAATTAGCAATAACAAAAAGTGCATCTTCTACAAAAACAAAAATTAACTTTACTGGAATATGTAGGCCAACAACTGATACAAATACAGAAGCATTTATTGGATTGCAAAGAAAGATTAATACTGGAGCATATTCTACAATTAATATAGGTTTAGTATCAAAAGAATTTACAAGTTTACATTTTGAATGGCTAGATACTCATGGAGCAACAACTGGAGATGTCATTACATATAGACTTATAAATATTACACCAAATGGATATTCTCCTAACGTTATTACACAAAGATTTGGAGAAACATCTGACACATTTATAGTGGAGGAGATCTAATATGGCAAATATAAGTTCAAATAGTAAAGTTGCATATATGTATGATTCTGCTTCAGATATGTGGTATGCAATTGCAGGTGTTGCAAATACAAACGTTCCTTATACATGGACACAAGCACATATTTTTGGTGATAAGGTAACTGTTAATGATGTTATTAAGGCAAAAGGCGGAGTTAATATATTTCAAAATCCTTCTGCAAGAGATGCAGCAATAACATCTCCAACAGAAGGAACTGTATGTTTTGTTGAACAAACTGATGGTGGCACAGAAATAAGTCAAATTCAATACTATAACGGAATAAAATGGATAGGATTATTAGACACATTAGTTTTTGCTGAAAAAACATCAAATCATACTTTAGTGCTTGGAGATGCTGGAAAGACATTAACAATAAATTCTGGATCTGATACAACTATTACAATACCACTTAATGCTTCTGTACCGTTTGAAATAGGACAAAGACTAGATATAGTAAGAGTTGGTGCAGGAGAGGTTTCTTTTGTTGGAGCATCAGTTGGAGTAATAATCAATAGTAAAAATTCTAATAAAAAAATTGCTGCAAGGTATTCTGGCGCAACCCTTATCAAATATGATACGAATACCTGGGTTCTTATTGGCGATTTGAAAGCGTAGGTTCCAAAATGCTTAATTCTATTTGGGCCTTCTTTAAAAAGGGAATGGGAGTAGTCCCAAATATAGTTGGACTTCCAAGATTAGATGCAAGACAATCTCTACAGAATGCTGGATTTAATTATGGAATAGAAACAGAAGAAGTTCAAGACAACGAAGCATTAACTGGTAAGGTCAAGTCACAAGATGTTGCTCCAAGTACTTTATTAGATTATGAAAGTGTTGTAAATTATAAAGTTCATACATTTTCATTTTCAACATTTGGTGTATTTGGTTTTTCACCATTCGGCGTTTTTGGTTTTTCACCATTTGGTGTCTTTGGTTTTTCACCATTTGGTGTTTTTTCATTTTCTCCTGGAGCATGCCCAGATCCAGGCCCATGGAGTGAGTGGTCTCAATGGAGTATAGGTGAATGGGGTCCATGGGGAGAATGTGAAGCAGATGGATATAAAAGACAATATAGAACTTATACCAGAACTAGAACTAGAACTGTCTATACTCTTGTAAATGGAGTATGTACTGCTGGAACTGAAACAGATACAGAAACAATGCAAGATGTAAACGTAGAATCCTGTGGTACTCCAACGTTTAACTTTATGCCACCGTTCTCGGTGTTCTCGTTTACACCAGCATTCTCGGTGTTCTCATTTACACCAGCATTCTCGGTGTTCTCATTTACACCAGCATTTAACTTTATGCCACCGTTCTCAGTATTTTCATTTACGCCAGCATTCTCAGTATTTTCATTTACGCCAGCATTTTCGGTGTTCTCATTTACGCCTGAAGCAACATTCTCATTTACACCTGAAGCAACATTTAATTTTGCACCTTGGGGATAAAAATACCCCCAAGGCACAATTATTTAATTTGGGAACTTTTTCATAAGTTCTAATGTTCTTGGAGTTAATCCTTTCCAGGAACTCCAATCTTTTCCACCTTTTGACATATAGAATGCAACTTCAGCATTTAATACTGGATTAAATAACTCAACATTTGATTCTAAGTTAAACTTATCTCTACGGTCAGGACCAAGGTCACCAATCATATTTATTTGAAATAAGCCATAAGAACTATCACCAGTTCTTTTACTGTTGTTAAGGGCTAATGGTCTACCGCCAGATTCTTTCTTGGCAATTGCCCACGCCTCCTTAAGATTTTGACCTTCAAATCCTACTAAAGATAGTAGATTTTTAAGATCTTTGTCAGATAGATTTATAGCACTTTTATATTTTTCTAACTGATCTTCTTTAGCCTCAGAAACACTTTCGGCCACTTCCGTGGCCTCTATTGTTTCTCCCAGCACGATATTACTATCGTTTAATCGGTTTTCAGAAGCATTAGCAATGTTTGACCATATGGTAAACATAGCCATGATGCTGAGTGTACCAATGATTCTTTTGTTATTATACATAAAGTTAATCATAGTTTCCTCCTTAGAAACGAAAAACACCTTTTTAGGGGTGCTTGACATTTCTTAGTATAACATAGTTTACATCAAATAGTCAAATAATGATATAATTAACTTTATGGCAGATATAACAGAAACGTATGGATTAAAATTTCCAGAGGCAACAGACTCTGTAAATGTACACAATGATATTAAAAAATTAGCGGATTCTGTAGAAACTGCACTAGAATCATTAGATGCATCAAATGTTAGAATAAAAGTTATTAATAAAACAACAGAAAATATTTCTGGAGCAACACCAGTATATGCTGCTACATATCTAGATGGTTCTAATTTAATTGGACAATACGATGGTAGAACAATAATAAAACCATTTACATCTAATTTTTCAGATAATTATCCATTATTAGGATTAACAAATGGAACAATTAATGCAAATGGTGGAGTTGGAGAAGTTGTAACTTCTGGTGTTCTTTCATATTATGGACTAAATACAAGTTCTTATAACCCTGGAGATATTTTATATGTAGACTCAAATGGATCATTAACAACAGAAGCAGTTGGTGGCGCAATAGGAGTTGTTGCAATTAGATCTGTAAATAATGGAGTAATAGTTATTTCATCAAAAGGAAATGGAACTTGGGGAGCATTGAAGGCTGGATTAGCCTAATATGATATAATCAACACATGGCAACATATCGTGGATCCGCTTCTTCATATGATATAGGTGAAAAACCACCAACAGTTATTTGGACTGTAGTTCGTGGAGATACCTCTGGTTTTAAAGTTTACGTTGTTGATGATGCTGGACAGCCTTTAATAATTCCAGATTGGAATATTAATATGAAAATTAAAAGACCAAATAATTCTGCTGACTTAGGCATTATTACAGATGATGCAACATTAATTATGGAATTAAATCCAGCAGCAGATGCAGATGATTTAATTGGAGAGTTTACTGTTTGGCTAACTTCTTCAGAATCTTTTATTTTACAAACTGGAGACATCTTTGATATTCAGTTATCAGATGCTACAAGAGTCTGGACAGTCGCTCAGGGTAGTATGAAGATTCTTGAAGATGTAACTGATTAATGGCAACAGCAACACTATCAAACCTACAACATAAAACAAAGTATATAAAACCAATAGATTATTCTGTAAAACAAATAAGTTTAATTTCTCCTACAGTAACAATAAAAAGTGACTTACCATTTAGAGTAAGATTTAAGTCTATACAAATTGAAGGATACAGTGCTTCTAATCCCCCTCCAATTCCATTACAGGTAATTGGTTTTAGTAACTGGATTCTTTAAAAATATAAAAAAGGAGTTATAATAGGCACATGGCAAAAATCTCAGTTCCAACACTAAAAACCAAATTTCAAACTGGTGATCGTCCTACACAACAGGATTATGAAGATTTAATTGACTCAACCTCAGCACGTTCCACAGATCTTGGGACAATGGGTAATAATGAAAATACAATTACTGGTATTGAGAATGCCACAGTGATTGATAATTTTGATGCCACAGAGTGGCGAATGGTTAAATATATTGTTTCTATTGCTAAAACAACAGCAGGAGACAATAAGTTTTATGCAACAGAGTTGACCATCTTGGTAGACGGTACAAATGTAAACGTTTCTGAGTATGGCACGATAGACAATGATGGGAATATTGGCACCATTAGCGTCTCTAGGGTAGGAAGCACAGTTTCGTTAACTGTTACTCCAGACCCAACAATTAAGCCAGTCACAGTTCGTTATGCACGAATTGGACTTAAGGCATAAATAAGGAGATAAAAAATGGCAACAGTAACAAAAGACTTTAAAGTAAAGAATGGTCTTATTGTTGAAGGCACAACAGGTACCATCGACGGTCAAGATATTCTTACAAAGAAAGTAGATGACCAAAATTATATTATTGGTCTTATTGGTGGAACAGCCACCTCAACAAATACACCAGACGCAGTTGTAAAGCGTGATGGTTCAGGCAACTTCGCTGCTGGAGAAATCACAGCAGACCTTGTTGGTGATGTAACTGGTCAAGTATCAGATATTTCAAACCATGACACAGATGACCTTTCAGAAGGTGCATCAAATAAATATTTTACAGATGCAAGAGCAGTAACTGCAAACACTGGTTTGTGGGACACAATTGGCTCCGCAGCAGATGCAGAAGCAGACGCAATTCTTGCAGCACAGCAATACACAGACGGAGAAATCTCTGACGAAGTTGCTGCTCGTGATGCAGCAATTCTTCTTGCTAAGAATGATGCAATTGCAGACGCAGCATCAGATGCTACAACAAAAGCAAATGCAGCAGAACAAAACGCAAAAGATTATACAGATGATGAGATTGCTGCAGAAGTAACTCGTTCAAACAGTTACGCTGATGCAGCAGCCACAACAGCAGAAAATAATGCTAAGGCATATGCAGACGGACTATCTTCTGGTCTTAACTGGAAGCAAGCAGTAAATGTTCTTGCAACATCAAATATTGCTTTATCTGGTTCTACACCACTATCAATTGATAACCACACAGTATCTGATGGATACCGTGTTCTTTTGAAGGGACAGTCAACAGATTCCGAAAACGGTATCTACGAAATGTCTATAACTGGTGGTTCATACACACTTTCTCGCCCAGCAGATGCAGATGCTTATTCTGAATTAGTTGGCGCAGCAGTATTCGTAATGGAAGGAGATAACTATGCTTCAACAGCATGGGTACAGGCTGATCATTACTTAACAGCATTCTCAGGTCAGGATTGGACACAGTTCTCAGGTCAAGGTACATACCTTGCTGGTAATGGTTTAACTCTTGATGGTTCAACATTTGAAATTGATACAAATGTTACTGCTACAAAGTTATATGCAGAAGGTGTTGCACAAGATGCAGAAGATGCAGCAATTGCACATACAGATGCTCGTGAAATTGCAATTACATCCGCATACGAAGGATACGCTAATGGTGTAGCATTAACTGCAGAGCAGAATGCAAAGTCTTACGCAGATGACTTAGTTGCTGACGAAGTAACTGACCGTAATAATGCAATTAATAATGCAATTAATGCTCTTACAACATCTGACATTGAAGAGGGTACAAACCTTTATTACACTGCAGCCCGTGCAAAGGCAGAAGCAGCAACTCTTCTTGCAAATGCTACTAAGACAAACATTATAATTACAAAGGATGGATCAGATAATCTTACAATTACCGCAGAAAACGGTGTTGCAGATTCAACAACAGATGATCTTGTAGAGGGAGATAATAATCTTTACTTTACAGATGCTCGTGCAGTATCTGCTCTTGAGGCAGTCACACCTAACTTCCCTGCAGTAGAAATTGCATCTGTAGCAAAGCAGGTTGCAGCATCTGCACTTGTTGGAACTGCAAGCACAAACACAGCAGTCTCATGGGCTGTAGCAGATTATAAGTCTGCTGAATTCCTTGTTAAGATTGCTCAGGGTACACATACTGAAGTTTCAAAGGTAATTCTTACCCTTGATACATCAAACAACATTGCAATTACAGAGTATGCGATGGTAGGAACAAATGGCTCACTTGGATCTGTTTCAGCAGATGTAAACGGTTCAGATGTACGCCTTCGTGTAACAACTGACAACAATAACTCAACAGTTTCTGTTGTTGGAACACTTTTAGTATAAAAAATAAATAAAAAGAGGGAGTGGTAGATCTTGGCAACAGTAGACAAAGATTTTAAAGTCAAGAATGGGCTTGTCGTAAATAACGGCGGTACCTTTGGAGGTGCTGTAGTTGTAGCAAATCCTACAGAAAATAATCATGCAGCCACCAAAGAATATGTAGACTCACTAACTGGGTCTATGGCCGTAGGGTCTACCGCTCCCTCATCACCAAATAATGGAACTCAATGGTTAGATACCCTTACAAATAGGGTTAACTTTTATTATAATGGCGTGTGGTATACACAGGCAACTATTGATGATACACAAAATCTTCCACAGCATATTCACGATACAGCAATTGATGGAACTGGTTTTATCGTATCTCAATTTTATGACGGTGCAAGTTTTAATAGCCCACAAGGTGCAGGTTTAGATGCGGGTGGACCATCTACAACAGAATGGACAATCGTATTTGATGGAGGAAGTGCAGTAGATAACTTCAATTAAAATTGATGTTATAATTAGCACAGAAATAAACTGGTAGAAATACCATAAGGAGAGAATAAAAATATGGCAACAAGAATGCAACAGCGCAGAGGAACCGCAGCACAATGGACTGCAGCGAATCCAACTTTAGCAGCAGGAGAAATCGGATTTGAAACCGATACCAACCAGTTCAAAATTGGAAACGGGTCTTCGGCATGGTCTGCTCTCTCCTATTTTAAAAATTTAGACGGTCTTGATGGAGTAGGTGGAATTGTAACCCTTAATGCAAATGGAATGATTGATATTGCATTAATTCCACAGGGAGTAGCATTAGATGCTGAACTAACACAGTATATAGAGGATCACAACAATGAAACAACTAGCGTTCATGGTATTTCTGATACAGCAAACCTAGTTTATGTTAATGATTTATCAGATGCTATTGATACAGAAGTAATAAATAGAAATGATGCAATTAATTCAGCAATAACAACTGAAGTTGGAGACAGAAATGATGCAATCTCTGATGCAATTACAACCGAAGTATCAAATAGAAATCAAGCAATTAATGATGCAGTCGATCTTGAAGTAACTAATAGAAACCAAGCAATCAATGATGCAATCGATCTTGAAGTAACAAACAGAGATGCAGCAATTGATGATGCAATTTCAACTGAAGTAACAGATAGAAATACTGCTATAGGAACTCAAATTGGAAATCACAATGATGATACATTAGACGTACATGGTATTGCAGACACATCAGTTTTAGCAACAACTTCTGATGTATCTACTGCACAGTCTGCAGCAGAAACACATGCAGACACTGCTGTATCAACACATAATTCAGACACAACAGATGTACATGGTATTTCTAATACATCAAATCTTGTATACACAAACGATTCAAGATTATCTGATACAAGAACTCCAACGGATAACACTGTATCAGAAGCAAAAATTGTTGATGGAGCAGTTACATCTGCAAAGATTGCAGACGGCGCAATTGTAAATGCAGATATTAATGCATCTGCAGCAATTGATTGGACAAAGTTAGCAATATCTTCAACAGTATCTGCCACAGAAATAGGTTATGTAGATGGAGTAACATCTTCAGTACAGGGACAATTAAATGATAAGTTGAATTCTTCAACAGCAGCATCAACTTATGCTCCAATTGCTTCACCAACATTTACTGGAACAGTTTCTGGTGTATCTAAGTCAATGGTTGGCCTTGGTAACGTAGATAATATATCAGATGCCAATAAGCCAGTTTCTACTGCTACACAAACAGCATTAGATGCTAAGTTATCACTTTCTGGCGGAACAATGACAGGAGCACTTACACTTTCAGGTGCACCAACACAAGATGCACATGCAGCAACAAAGGCATATGTAGATAATGTAACTGCAGGAATTAATTTCCATCAGCCAGTTCGTGTTGCTACAACAGGAAACATTACACTTAGTGGAACTCAAACAATTGATGGAGTATCAGTAGTTGCTGGTGATCGTGTACTTGTTAAGGATCAAACAGATCAAAAGACAAATGGTATTTATGTAGTTGCTTCAGGTCCTTGGACAAGAGCAACAGATGCTGATAATACACCTTCAGGAGAGTTAGCAGGAGGAGATTTCTCCCTAGTTCTTGAGGGTACAGTAAACGCAGGTTATGGATATGTTTGCTCTAATACATCAGCAATTACTATCGGTACAACAAATATTACATATTCAGCATTCAATGCAGCAAAGGCTGTAACTGCTGGAACTGGTTTGACAGAAAGTACACCAGGTACACTTTCTGTAGACTCATCAACTGTTCAATATAGAGTATCTGGAGTTTCAGATACAGAAATTGGATATCTTGATGGAGTTACTTCAGCAATTCAAACACAATTAGATGCAAAGGCTCCTACCGCTTCTCCAACATTTACAGGAACTGTAACAGTTGCAGCATCTGGAGTAGCATTTACAGATGGTACACAGACAAAGGAAGGCGTACCATCTAGAACAACTATTCTTCAGAAATCAGCAGCCTATACATTAGGTGCTCTTACTGAAAGAGATAATATGATTGAGGTTTCTCATACTGGAGGAACTGCAGTAGATATTACAGTACCAACTGATGCTACATTAAACTTCCCAGTAGGAACATCAATTGATATTTTAAGAACTAATACAGGCGGAGTACGTGTCGTAGGAGCATCTGGTGTTACTGTAAATTCAACACCTGGAGCATATCTACGTGCACAATGGTCTGCAGCAACATTATTTAAGAGAGCAGCAAATACATGGGTCTTAATTGGAGACCTTGCAACTGCCTAATAAATATTAATAATAAAGGAGAAGAATAATGGCAACAAATAAGAGACTCGGCAAGATATCAGGTGCAATAACCTGGCCAAACGATGTAGCATCATTAAGCGCTTCTGATGTTGGAACAAACCGTCCATATCTAGCAACAGCAAATACTACATCTGAAGCCTCTGCAGCCAACACTGGTGGTGCTGTATCCTTATCTTGGACACAACCAGCAGGATCTGCTTCAGCATTATCTTATACCATTACTTCTTCTCCTTCAACTTATACAGTTACAACAAGTAATACATCTTATACATTTCAGGGATTAGCATCTGGAGTATCTTATACATTTTCTGTTGTAGCAAATAATGCATCAGGATCTTCTCAGCCAGTAGTTTCATCTTCTGTAACTGCAACAACTGTTCCACAGGCCCCATCTGGAGTTTCTGCGACAGATGTTGGAACTGGAAGAGCATGGAATAATGGTGCTGCATCAGTTCAATTTACTGGTGGAGCAACTGGTGGAAAGGCTTTAAGCACATATACAGCAATACCAAGTTCTGGTACTTCAGTGCAAGGAGCAACTTCTCCAATAACAGTTGGTGGATTTGCTGCTGGAGCAACTCCTACTTTTACTGTAACTGCAACTAATGCCAATGGTACATCTCTGGCATCTTCAGCATCTGGCTCAGTTACAATAACAACAGTTCCAGATACTCCTGCTGCCCCAAGCGTTTCTTCTCCAACACCTTCTGCTGGAGTTAACGTTGCTGGAACAACAACAGATACAGTATCTTGGGTTGCTCCTGCAAATGGTGGTAAGGCTATAAGTAATTATGGGTGGACATCTTCAGATAGCAAATCTGGAGAAACTGCATCTACATCAGTAAGCGTTAACCAGGAAGGTGCAACTTCTCAAACTTATCAGGTTAGAGCATACAATGCTAATGGATGGGGAAATTATTCTTCTGCATCTCCATCAGTAACTACGTTTCAGTTTACACCGTTCTCAGTATTTGGATTCTCGCCATTTGGTGTATTTTCATTCACACCATTCTCAGTATTCGGATTTTCACCATTTGGTGTGTTCGGATTTTCACCATTCTCAGTATTCGGATTCTCGCCATTCTCAGTATTTGGATTTTCACCATTCGGAGTATTTGGATTTTCACCATTCGGTGTGTTCGGATTCTCGCCATTTGGCGTTTTCGGATTCTCGCCAGCATTTAACTTCGCTCCTTGGGGTTAAAACATGGTATACTGTAGTAATACAGTAGAGAGGTAAAATAATGCAAAATCAAGGTATGATGCCAACTCCTAAATTTGGTACAAAACCACATAAATTTTTTGAACGTCATTTAAACAACGATTTAAATAGTCTAGTTAATTTTTTATCAGATAGATATGAAAAAATAGAAAAAGCAGAAATTGATGGTGTTACGCCTTTAGGTTCTGCAGGTCACGAATATTGGACCAAATCTGGAAGTACATCTACAGTTAAATGGAGAGAATATAACGTTTTTCAATTTCATAATAAAGAAATTTATAATGTATTTAAAGCAGTTAAAAGTGCAACTCAAGAAGCATGTGAATATTATGATATAAACTTTGATGAGCAAAATTTTATGGTTCAAGGATGGTTTAATATTACTCATAAAGGCAAGGGTAAATTAGACTGGCATGATCACGGTCAACCTGGTGCTCCAAATTTTCACGGTTATTATAGTGTAAAGGCTGAACCATCAATTACACATTATCATGTATATGGAGAAGTTGTTGATCATAATAATATTGACAATAAGTTAATAGTTTCAGAGATGGGTCATCAACATGCTATGGCAGACTGGGATTGGGAAGGTCCAAGAATAACTATTGCATATGACATAATTCCGTTGGAATATCTAGTTAAAGCAAATGCAGCAGAGCAACACTGGATTCCTTTAATATGATAGCAATGAAACCTCCACATAAATTTTTTGAAAAAACATTAGATAATGATTTAGAAAGTTTATTCAGTTATTTGGATTTTATGCAATCTGAATTGCTTTCTCAAAAAATTGCAACAATTCCAGAAGATATCATTAATCAATACGATAAAACTAATGGACCAACTACACAGTTAGGAAAATTTTATAATGTTTTTAATTTTGATAATTCAAATATTAAAAATTTAAAAAACAATTTAAAAAATATAACTGAAGAAGCCTGCGAGTACTACGGAATTAATTTTAATGAATCAGAATTTATGATACATGGTTGGTATAATCTTGATTATAAAACTCAAGGCGGTACTGGAGTAAGTCCTTTAAATAATGATATATTTTTTCATGATCATGCAGAAGGTTTAGGTGCTCCAATATTTCATGGATATTACTGTGTAAATGCAGAACCATCGATAACATATTATAAAATCAATGGCACTGATCTTTTTGAAAATCATAATAAAAATAATAGAGCAATCGTATCTGAAACTGGACATCCTCATGGAAGAGATGATTGGTATGAAGATAAACCAAGAATTACAATAGCATATGATATTGCTCCAAAAAATTCTCATGTTGTTACTGATTTATGGATACAACTATGAAAAAAATAATTTGTTTTATAAAAGGTCATAATATTAAAACTTCTAAGTGTCCAGTTACTGATGCTAAATTAGATATATGTTTAAGATGTTCGCCAAAAGTTCACTCTAAAATGAGTTTTAAGTAAACAGTAACTCTCAATAATAGCATTAGAGTTTGTAAAAAGAAAAAACTCTGGTATACTTAATCAATAACAGTTTTCAAAGGAGCAAATCAGTGTCTGATTTTTTTAGTTTTCGTTTGTCTGAAGAGTTTATAAATGAGTATAAATCAAAAGAACCACCATTTGGTTTTAGTGATGCTGGTGGTAACTCATTAGGAGAGATTACATTTATTCGTACCTACTCTCGCATGAAGGATGATGGCACCAAAGAAAGATGGTACGAGGTTTGTCGTAGAGTAATCGAGGGCATGTATTCAGCACAAAAGAATCATGCTAAAGAAAATAGATTGCCTTGGAATGACTATAAGGCACAGGCATCTGCTAAGGAAGCCTATCAGCGTCTATTTGAATTAAAATGGACTCCACCAGGAAGAGGGCTTTGGTCTTTTGGCACTGCTCTTACTATGGAAAAGAAAAATTCTGCTGCCTTACAGAACTGCGCTATGGTTTCAACAAAAGATATAGATCGCAATGATCCAGGCCAGTTATTTGGATGGGTAATGGATGCTCTCATGATGGGTGTAGGTGTAGGGTTTGATACTTTGGGCGGGGAGAAAAATTTACCAATTTATGATCCTACAGAACCACCACAAGTATATGAAATACCAGATACTCGTGAAGGCTGGGTAGAGTCTGTTAGATTACTAATTAATTCATATTTAAAACCTAATATGTATATTCAAGAGTTTAACTATGACCTTATTAGACCTTTAGGTGCCCCTATTAAAGGTTTTGGCGGTACAGCAAGTGGACCTGCACCACTTATACAACTACATAAGCAAATCAGGTCTGTAATCGGCGGTAGAGCAGGAGAAACCCTAGATTCAAGAGCAATAGTTGATATCGTAAATCTCATTGGTACCTGTGTGGTATCAGGAAATGTTAGACGATCTGCTACCTTGGCTTTGGGTGGATCAGAGGATAAAGATTTTATGAATTTGAAGAACGCTGAGGTTTTTCCAGAGCGTAATTCATTTGATCCAGAAAATCCAGGTTGGGCATGGATGTCTAATAACTCCATTGCTGCGACGGTAGGTACAAAATACGAAGACTATGTAGACCTAATCGTTAATAACGGAGAACCAGGATTTATCTGGCTTGATGTGGCACGTAACTATGGTCGTCTGGCAGATCCTAAGGATGGCAAAGACTATCGTGTTATGGGCTTCAATCCGTGTGCGGAGCAGCCATTAGAATCATACGAACTTTGTACACTTGTAGAGGTACATCTAAATCGTCATGAGTCTAAGGAGGACTTCCTACGGACACTCAAGTTTGCTTACCTATATGGCAAGACGGTAACGCTGATACCTACACATTGGCAACAGACAAATGGAATTATGCAGCGTAATCGTCGTATTGGAACCTCTCTTACAGGTATTGCATCATTCTCAGACAAATTTGGCTTACCTGTTGTGCGTGAATGGATGGACGAAGGATACAAGACTATTCGCAAATATGATCATTCTTATTCTGAATGGCTATGTGTTCGTGAATCCATTAGGGTCACAACTGTTAAGCCATCAGGGTCTGTATCAATTCTTTCTGGCGCAACTCCAGGAGTTCACTGGGCACCAGGCGGAGATTATTTCTTGAGAGCAATTCGTTTTGGGAATACCGACCCAATGATTCATTTGTTCAAGGCTGCTGGATATAAGATGGAGGCTGACCTTGTATCTGCGAATACAACTGTCGTATATTTCCCAGTTCACTCTGGACATCCAAGATCTGAAAAAGATGTTACATTATTTGAAAAGATTGCGCTTGCTGCTACTGCTCAGAAATATTGGTCTGATAATGGCGTCTCTGTAACGCTTTCATTTGATAAAGAAACTGAAGCAAAGCATGTAGCGCCTGCTCTACACATGTACGAGGGACAACTAAAGGCTGTCTCATTCCTACCGATGGGAAATCATACTTATCCACAGCAACCATATACTCAAATAACCGAAGAAGAGTATAATGGTTATATTGGCCAAATTAAAAAAATTGATTGGTCTGCCATTTATGATGGGGCTGAAAATTTGGAGGCACAGGGAGAAATGTATTGTACAACCGATGCTTGTGAGATAAAGGTAAACTAATGATAGATAAGATAAAATATGTTGAAGGCTTTATGCCAGTAGATGTTGCATTAAAAATATCTGAATATGCTAAAAAATATTCTGATGACTTTTTAGAGTATGGAAATGGTGAACAAGAATTTACCGTTCATACATATAATGAGATAGCATCAAGAGATAAAGAAGTTCTTCATTTAATGCAAGAATATGCTCATAAAGTTTATGATTTTGTTTTAGAAAATTATGAAGGTCCATTTCAAGATTTTATTGATGAAAAAACTCATATAGCAAAGTTTACAGCAGGAAGAGGCATGCATGAACATTTTGACTCAAATAGGCCAAATGATATTGCAACTCTTGTATATTTAAATAATGATTATGTTGGCGGAGATATATATTTCCCAAAATATAACATATCATATAAGCCAAATCCAGGAGATTTACTTTGTTTCCCAGATAATCCAGATTATATTCATGGGGTTAAAGTAATAGACCTTGGAACAAGATATACTACTCCAAGATGGTTTACACGTATCGTGTGATAAAATAGACCCATAATGTCTATTCCATCAAACTTATATGCAGAAAAAATATTTGCAGAACATCCACAAAGACTTTGGGCTTTAGATGATGTTTCTGATTATGTTTCTATAATAAGCGAAGAAAATAGAAATCTTTCTTCTTGGGATATAGTAAATGGCTCATCTGAAATAACTCAACAGTTTTTAGATACACCATTTCCACAAAGTGTTGTTAATAAAATAACACCAACTCAAATATCTGGAGAAACATTTTCAGTAACTTTGGTTAGCCCAGATATTATTGATATTAATGACTTAAATAATACATTAAAAACATTTTCTATAGGGTCATATTTTTATACAGAAAGCCCTTATGTTCTTGGTATTGAAATTGGGTATAGATACTATGACACCATTCTTTCTGAATATATAGATATTTTAAAACCATACGATATATCTATAAGAGATAGATGGATCTTTTTATCAGAAACATTTAATCCAGATTTTGAAAACTCTAGCATTAAAGTTGTAATTAAATTTAATTTTGTTTTTACCACAAACTCTTTAGAAGACTATTTAATTTATTCAAACGGACTTTCTTTTGGTCAATGGTCAGAAGAATTTCATTCACATTCTTTAGGAATATCAACAGTAACCCTTCCTTCAGATATAGCATTGCCAACATCACAAGTAATTGCAGCAGACTCATATGGACTTATACAAGATCCTGGATATTATTTTTCAAACAACAATGCAATGGTTGCAAAAAATTTTGGTATACCGATGGTTTTTGGTTCTCAAAGCATTACTAAGTTATATAATAATGATGGAAATCCTTCTTTAATTGTTCCATCTTTAGGAATGTTATCAGATTCAGGAAAACATCAAGAGTATACATTAGAATTTTGGATTAGAACAAATAACGCATCTACAGAACAAAAAAGAATTATAGGTCCAATATCCTCAGATGATGGAATATATTTGCACGGGCCGTTTATAATGTTAAAAATAGATGATAACTATGCGTCTTATTATGTAGGTAAATGGGAAAGACCAATGCTAATTCATCTTAGATATACAAGCACACAAGCATCTGTTTTGTTAAACGGAGAAGAAATAATATCAATGACAATTGATTCAAAAACAATATCATTACCATCTAAATTTTCAGAAGATAATAAAGACCAGCATTGGATAGGATTTTATGCATATGAAAAAATACAACCAATAGAAATAGATTGTGTTGCAATATACCCATATTCTGTTCCATCAATAGTTGCTAAAAGAAGATTTGTTTTTGGGCAAGGAGTTCAATATCCACAAAATTTAAACTCTATTTATGGAGGGGAATCAGTTCTATTTGATTATTCTTTTGCCGATTATACAAAAAATTATAACTATCCAGATTTAGGTTCTTGGGGACAGGCGTCAATTGATAATTTAATTGTTCAAGATGCTATGTTGACAACACCAGAAGTGCCTATTCCAAAAATATTTACAGATAATACAACTAAAAAAGAGGCAGACTTACTTGAAGATCAAAATCTACTATCTAATAAGTTATATTTAAATTTAAAGCCGAACAGTTCTTGGGATTCAGTTAATTCGTATATTTACTTTGATAATTTTTCTTTATATAACCAAACAACAAAAGCAATATATGGTTTATTTGAAATAGAAGAAAGTTTTGCTAATAAACAAATACTTATAAGACTGGAGGATAACAATTCAAATTATTTTTCAATAGAGTGTATAGATGATAAAATACAATATATATTAAAATATAATGGGGTAATTAAAACAATTTATGAATGCTATAGAATAAATGCACTTTCTGCCACAGACCTAGATGACGGCGAAATAGGAGAGACAGAAAACATAATTTTTGCAGTTGGTTTAGAAATAGACAAGTTTAAGAATTATTTTGGAGGAAATGTAACAGCATTCTTTACAAATCAGGCAATTTTAAAAATGTATGTTGGAGGAACAAAAGAGTTTGAAAATACATTCACTGGAAAAATATACAGGGTAGGTCTATGTTCAGAAAAAAATATTTCTGAAATAAATAACTTATTTAATATTTTAGGCGTACCAGTAGACTATGAAAATATATTTAACTTATATGATAATTCTGTTACATACAGTGGAGGTTCCGCAAATCAAATTGTTTGGGGCAACTATATAGGTGCAACAAATACAGACTTACAAGAAGATGAATTAGACGTTCTTGATCCAGTATTAGAAAATTATAGTTACTCTCCATCATTACCAGATCTTAGAATTCTTTTAGATCATATACCAAGTGTTGGAATATCCCCAATTAAGTATTTTGATAAATTTTATTTAGATGCAAGCATTTCTGGTTCATGGACCGATTACGTCCCATTATCATATTTTGCACAAAATGTTTTAGATGAATATGGCAACCAAAAGTTAGGTTTAGACTTTATTCAGTTTAATATTAATTATCCAGCATCTATTAAATTTAAAGAGACAGAACAAATTGATGAAAATGGTTGGCCATATTCTGAACTTACATCTCAATATGCATTTCCTGAGCAACGAGCATACACATCTCTAGATAACTTTTTATTTACTGGATATTTAGATTATGAAGATTTAAGACAAAAATCTATCAAAACATATACCTATGATACATCTAATGAAATATTGAAAACATATATAACTTTTGAATTTTTAGAAGATGGTGCCAATGAAAAGAAGTCTTTTTTTGCTAAAACAAAAGATGTTCCAAAAAACGGAGTTATTGAACCAGATAGTGATTGGATTAACACTAGGTATGAAGTAGTTGACAATGTGATTATTTATCCTCCGCAGGGAATAAATTTTAAAGATCTTGCAATTGTTATACATATTGAAATTAATATAGATGGAATCAAGTATAGCCCACTTAAAATAAAAAATTTACAGTTGGCATCTCAAGCATTTAACTATAACGGTGCAAATGGAGTAGGCACAAGATTTGGAACTCTAGTTTATCCATACAAGTCAAGCGGGTATTATTTTAATTATAAAAGTAAAAATCCGTTTACTATATACAAAGGATCTTCTCCATATTTATATTTAACTAAAGATTCTGGAATTGAAATAAGAGGTGACTATGATCCATTAGTAAATCGTGGCGTCGCACTCTCTATTAACTCATCTAAAGTTCAAAAATATGAAGTTATGGCAATGCAAACATTAATGAGATTTAATTATGATTTTTTCCCATATGCACCCACACAATTCATGCAAATAAATGCCAAAAATAAAACAATAAAGTTCTACATGGTTGCAGACCATCCATCAGGTAAAAGAGCAAAAATTTATGCAATAGATGCAAATACTGGCGGATTATATAATGCAATTGCATTTTATTTAAATGGAAAAATTGTTAAAGAACCAGTAATAAATGTTAATGAGTGGGCATTACTTGGAATTAGTTTTTCTGATATTTTAAATTTTAATTCATATAATGGTTCGATAATGATTAATGGTCCAATTGCTTTTAACGCATTATCATATTATGAAACCACAAATTTACAGGAAGTAAAGACTGTTACAAAGAGGCCTTGGGCTAGGGTAAGGTTCTCATCTGATGGTATTTTTGATTGGGAATATTGGAATGATTTTTATATGTGGGACGGTGTTTTAGTTCAATCTTCTAGTAGTTATTATGGAGTAAATCCAGTAGATCTATATAAATCTTACACAGGAACTAATAAGATAATTGTTGAGGATGACAGAGTTTTTAGTATTCAGGAGTATGAGTACGCAGTATTTAAAGATATATCTTGGCAATCTCAGATATCAAATGCAGTCTAATATGGTATACTTGTGGTTATGAAAGACAAAAATCATCTACCTTTTGGCAAAGACGGCAAGCCACGCATGCCTGGTCAAATAGGCGATACAAAGGTTACGATGATTGAAAAAAATTATAATTGGGGACTCTATGTATGGAAGAAGTCTAATGGCAAATGGTTTACTGATGGAAATGGAAATATTTTAAATATACCTGCAATGAAAGGTGATATTTCAAAGATTGCGGAATTAAAAAAAGCAGCAGCATACTACGGAGAGCCAGAAGGTGAACCACACTTTTTCCCTGGACTTGCAAGAGTAACTGATGAAGAGTATTCTGAGCAAAAACAAAGAATGCTTGAGGGTTGGATTCCAAACCTTAATGACTTAGGCTCAGTTTATGATGCACAACAAACTATTAAAAAGTATGGAGCACAAGACTAATGTCAGATGATCAAGAATTTATTATAGGCGCAAGAATAGATAATGCATTTAATATTTTGGATCAGTTCAAAACTGAAGATCCATTTAATAAATCTTGGGACGAAATAAAAACCTATACTGGATTAGACAATAACTTTAAAAGAAGAACAGGTCGTTTAGTAGAAAAGTCACTTGCACCAGAAAATATGCAAGGATATATTGATAGCGCAAGAGCAGAACAAAGCGGTATTGATGGAGCAAAGTCAAAAGAGATTAACCCTGGTACAGTATATAGAAATGCGTATGGATTATTTGATGTAATTACACCACCATGGAATGTATATGAACTCGCTAACTATTATGATACTTCTTTTGCTAACCATGCTGCTATCGATGCTAAGGTTGAAAATATAGTTGGCTTGGGATACGATTTTGAGGTTTCTCCAAGTACAATGCTTCGTCTTGAATCAAATAAAGATAAAGAACAAGTAGCAAGAGCAAGAAATAGAATTGAACGAGCAAAGATTGAAATGCACGATTGGATTGAATCATTAAATGATGATGATTCTTTTACAACTACCATGATGAAAGTTTATACAGATGTTCAGGCAATTGGAAACGGATATCTAGAAGTTGGTAGAACTACACGTGGAGAAATTGGATACATTGGACATATACCAGCAACAACAATGCGTACTAGAAGATTGCGTGACGGATATGTTCAGATAATTGGTCAAAAGGTTGTTTATTTTAGAAATTTTGGAGCAACTAACCCTAATCCAATTACATCGGATCCAAGACCAAATGAAATTATTCACTTTAAACAATACTCTCCATTAAATACATTTTATGGAGTTCCAGACATTATGTCAGCAATTAACTCACTTCATGGAGATCAATTAGCATCACAATATAATATTGATTACTTTAGCAATAAGGCTGTTCCACGTTATGTTGTGACACTAAAGGGTGCAAGACTTTCTGCTGATGCTGAAGATAAGATGTTTAGATTTTTACAAACTAATCTTAAGGGGCAATCCCATAGAACTCTTTATATCCCACTACCTGGAGATAGTGATACTAATAAGGTTGAGTTTAAAATGGAACCTATTGAAAATGGTGTTCAAGAAGGTTCTTTTGAAAAGTATAGAAAACAAAATCGTGATGATATTTTAATTGCACATCAAGTCCCCCTATCCAAAATAGGTGGAGAAGATGCTGGTGGTATAGCAGCAGCAATGTCTCAGGATAGAACATTTAAGGAGCAGGTTGCTAGACCAGCACAGAAAGAACTAGAAAAAATATTAAATAAAATTATAAGAGAAAAAACAGATGTTTTAGTTTTAAAGTTTAAAGAACTTACCTTAACAGATGAAATAGCACAGTCCCAAATATTAGAAAGATATGTTAAGACACAGGTTATGCTTCCAAATGAAGCAAGAACAGTACTTGGACTTCCACAAAGGGAAGGAGGAGATGAGCCTTTCCAACCAAAGCCAGATATGCAAAATAATCCAGCAGATAGGGCAAGGGATGGAGAAAGAACTAATAACCAATCCGATGGACCTGCCACTATAAGTGGTAGAAACCCAAAGGGTGAGGGTAGATCTTCACAATAGTTATACACATGTTTATTCACAATTTATTAACATTTGTGTAAAAAAGGCTCTATAATATATTCTAGTATGACTATATCCAAAGCCCATTGGAATACCGATGGCGACTCAGTAAGACTTTCCCTTCCATTTGCGAAGGTTGATAAGGAAAGACGCATTGTCTCAGGTTTTGCGTCTCTTGATAATGTTGATAAACAAGGCGATATAGTTACAGCAGAAGCATCGATGAAAGCATTTTCAAAGTTTCGTGGAAACATTCGTGAAATGCATCAACCATTAGCAGTTGGTAAAATGGTTAATTTTAAAGAAGATAGATATTTTGATCCAGAATCTAAAAAGTTTTATTCTGGAGTTTTTGTATCAGCATATGTTTCTAAAGGTGCACAAGATACATGGGAAAAAGTTTTAGACGGCACACTAACAGGATTTTCAATTGGTGGAAGAATGAATAAATGGGATGATGGTTATGACGAAAAGTCAGATTCTACAATTAGAATTATTAAAGATTATGATCTTGTTGAACTATCGTTAGTAGACTCACCAGCAAATCAATTTGCAAATATTATGCATGTAGAAAAAGTTGATGGTGTTGAAATTGTTAAGGGACAAGATGTTGCACTTGAAAATGTTTTTTATGATGAAGATTCAGGAATAGTAATGGTTTCAGATCAAGAAACAGTAAAAAGTCCAATTACTGGTAATGAGATGAAGAATATAGGTTTCGTTGAAAAAGAAGACAACGAAAAAATGGATATAGTAAAATTCTTAGTAGATAGTGCTAAAGGCATTGGTGCTAAGATTTCAGAGGAGGAAAATCCTATGGCAAAAACAAAGAAGGTTACTGAAGAAGTAACAGAAATTGCTAAGTCAGAAGAAGTCGCTCCAGAGGCAATTGCCGAAACTCCTGTAGTTGAAACTGAAAAAGCAGATGAAGTTGTCGTTGAGACAGTTGAAGTTGCTGAAGCAGAAAAGGCTGCACATCCAGATAAGGAAACCGAAGAAGAAGATTCTAAGGAAGGTCCTAATGCTGAGATGGAAGAAGAGAAGAAAGCAAAGAAATCAGATGATGTTATTGTTGAATCAATAGCAGAACTAAAGAATACAATTACATCAGCCTTTAGCGATTTAGTTGAAACTGTAAAGTCTTTACAGACAGAAGTAGAAGTACTTAAGTCAAACAAAGTTGATACAGATGCAGTGAAGAGTTCATTAGATGCAGTTGCCAAAGATATTGCTGCAATTAATGACCGTTTTAATAATTTTGGAAAGCGTGTTGACGCAGTAGAAGCAGAGACAGCATTCCGAAAGTCTGGCGATCTAGGCGAGATCGTTCAGGAACAACCAGAAATGGTTGAAAAATCCTTATGGGGCGGACGTTTCCTCAAAACAGCCGACTTATTTAGATAAGTAAAATACTTGGAGGTGACAATATGTCGGAAGAAATAAAGAAAAATCAACCAGGAGAATCTGGAGAACTCGGTGGCACAACCCCAGGTCTTTATCAGGCACAAGGTGCATTTGCATCAGGTTCTGAAGCAGGTTCTAATATCCCTGGTAACTATACTGATGGTGGTGTCCTTGGTAATATTCCAAACGCTAACCTAGGTCTTACAACAGGACCAAATGCAGTAAATCCTTCGGGTGAGGCTGGAAGCGGTATCCTACGCCCTGAACAGGCACAGCGTTTCATTGATTACGTTTGGGACGCTACAGTTCTCGCCCAAGATGGTCGCCGTGTCACAATGAGAGCAAACACCATGGAACTCGAAAAGATTAACGTGGGTGAACGAGTTATTCGTGCTGCTGCTCAAGGTGTCGGTGATTACACAAACACTGGTGCAACATTTAGCAAGGTAGAACTTACAACCAAGAAGATTCGTCTAGACTGGGAAGTATCTGCTGAAGCACTTGAAGATAATATTGAGGGGGCTGCGCTTGAAGATCATCTAGTTCGCTTGATGACAAACGCATTCGCTAATGATATCGAAGATCTCGCTATCAATGGTGACGGCGCTACAGGCAACTTCCTTTCAATTATGAAGGGCTTTATCAAGAAGCATAAGGATAATGGTGACTCACACGAGGCTGCTGTTACTGTTGCTGATAATGCCTGGACTCCAGAAGTTATGCAGGAATTAATTCTTGCATTGCCACGTAAGTATCGTGCTCTTAAGAACAATCTTAAGTTCTATGTTGGTACAGATACATTCGCTGGTATTGTTAAGAATAACGGTACACTCGCAGATGCTATTGCTGAAGCAATGGGTCCAAGAGTTGCTGGTACTGCTGCAAACCGTCAAGCATATCTTGATGGAAATGGTCAGACATTCGGTGGAGCACGTACAACACGTGTTCTCGGAATTGACGTACAAGAAGTTCCTTACTATCCAGATGGATATGTCGATTTGACATTCCCTCAGAACCGTGTATGGGGCTTCCAG